>Ga0073936_10001123_pt1 | contig 41770 bp, 29 predicted proteins | sample AliMusrvi5mmetaG_FD_87041 | JGI IMG/M metagenome (GOLD analysis project Ga0073936, IMG submission 87041) | Freshwater lake bacterial and archeal communities from Alinen Mustajarvi, Finland, to study Microbial Dark Matter (Phase II) - Alinen... | ecosystem: Environmental > Aquatic > Freshwater >...
AATTTACTGTAATCTATGCGTTTGAGTGAAGTTGTTCATGGATATAAAAATTGAAATGCTGCAGAGGGTAATGAAAAAATGTGCTTAACGGGTGGGGATGATGGAGTTCCAATGTGGCTTTACAGGTTGTTTCTGACGATTTGGTTGATTGTAGTGCTACTGCTTTCCCTACAATACAGTGTTGTGGGGAAAGCGTCATCACATAAAACTTCCAAACGTAGGGGAGATTGTATTGTGTCCAAAACGATGTCTACTCCAGGCAATAACAAAGCATATGTTGTAAAAGGAGGTGTTAAGTTTGAGGTAATCCTGAACAGTGTCCACTGGCTGATATTAAAAAACCAGAAGCCAGAAAGCCAGCGAGTAAACATCTCCCTCCGCATTACAAACAACAACAAAAAGCCGCTTCGATTCAGTAGATTCGACACTATTACACCCATTGTGACAGAAGCGCATGGTAAATCTCTGACTCTAGAGTCCGGCAGAAACCGAACACAAATGCCTACGGAATCCGACTTCCCGTTGGTTTATCCCGGTAAAACTGTTACTTTCACCCTCAACGCAAAATTGGCATTTGAAGATGACAAAATAGTGTTGGGCGGTGAAGACGGGTTCGGCGGAATGTGGCGCATAGCTGACCTGGTTCCGGGCGAGTATCATTTCAGCCTAAAGTATGCTAACAAAACCGAACAAATGAAGATTGGAGATCCGGAAACCGAAATATCACATATCTGGACTGGTCAGGTCTTAACCCCAAGTGTCGGTATTGCCCTTCAATTGAAGTGATTTATGAGGCAGTAGCAAAAATTATTCACTGCATTTTGCGGCACATCCTATATAGAAGTATGAAAAGGAGTCAATGGAAATGCTGTTAAGCAGAAACAACTGGCTGCCGTTAATCGCGGTGGCGGCTTTGCTCTTTGTATCGTGCCAGATGGCGCTGGGGTTTAGCATAACGCCAGCTCAGCCGGGTGCGAGCATCAATTATGATGCTACACGCAACTATACTTCGGGGGCATATACCGGAGTTGCATCCAACAACCCAATATCCGTTACCGGCCTCGTTAGAGGGGGAACAGCGGGATTCCTTACTGATGTAAAAACCGATTACACCGGCTACGCCTACAAAGGATCGACATGGACATTCAATGCAGCAGGTGCGGATCTAACAGGCACATTCGACATTGAGAAGTATGACATTCTCGGACCACTCAACAACACCCTTGGCACTGAGTTCCAGCTCAAGTATACACCAGGGAAAGGGGATCCAATAGCGGATCCAGACCGTGCAAAGAATACCGTGCACTGGATCCAACGAGTTATCGATAACCATAACATCACTACAAATCCGGGGCATGGGAATGCGGAAGACATTGTAGACATAGGCAAGACACAGGTGACTCCGTATTACGACGATCCCACATTCTCTCTCCCGCCAGTGTTTTATGACTTCCCTTCACGCAACGACCCGACCAAAGCCCATAGCTGGACCGCTGAGTTGTATCTTGTGCAGGAGACTGCCGCCAAGACGGTCACAGTCTACAACGGAGTAAAATGGGGTTGGCAGAACACTGTTGTACCCGAACCTGCAACTCTTCTAGGTTTCGGTATACCTATGCTGATGGTTGGCCTGGGTAAACTCAGGCAGCGCCGTAAGTAACCTTCTACTACAACAAAATCAAGTGATTGTTGAACTAAGCCTCTGGGACATTTTAACCTGGAGGCTTAGTTGCTACACTCCATGGTTAATGTTTTTAACTGTTCTTTCAGGAACACATCAACAAAAGCCGACTGCTTCATTTGACGCGCTTAAAGTTGATGACGCTCCCTTGTAGCTCAATTGGCAGACCAGTTTTCGTTAACCTTGGGATTCGTGGTCCGAGTCCATGCGGGGGAGCCAATTGAATATTTTTGATATAAGGTGGAGCAGTTTTTATTGCTCTGTCCTTTTTGTGCGTGTTGTACGGATACATTAGCAGCCCCCCGGATAAGAGCTGTGTCCGCTTTAATTTCTGAGGACAAGTTGAGAATTATGGAAAACCGATATAACATTGTTATGTGGATATCCGGTATATCGGAATGCGTAATGAAAAAAAGGCTGTATTTCATATTCTCAATCTATAAATCTGGTCATTAAGTTTGCATACTCCTCGATTTGGGTAATTTCCTGAGTAATTCGTGTTCCGACAGGCATGCTTTTGTCCATGCGCGAACTCGCTATTTCTGCATCATTAAGGCAATTAGTTACAATCCTTGCAATCTCTGTTATGCATGGGGGATTCGAATATCTGTTGCTACTACCCAGGCTCGAGAATCATCTTCAATGAGAGATTTGGATGTATGGAAATGAGATGCGCAAAAATGACTGCCGGTAAAAACGTAGTTGAGGGCTTCCGAGGCTTGTTAATATTGCTGGCGGTTATGTTCATGATGGTATCGGCGGCATTTGGTCAAGAGCCAGACAGCCCTTTGAAATTCGTAGGCAACGATAAGATTCCTCCTATTATCTTTATGCAAAATGGTAAACCAGCCGGTCTGGCGGTTGACCTGGCTTACGCTGTCGCCCGGAAAGCTCACCTGAAGATTCGCGTTGAACCCATGGATTGGTCAGAGGCCCAATCACTAGTCACAGCAGGAAAGGCTGATGCACTTCTGCAAATGAATCCTACCCCTGAGCGGGAAAAGCTGTATGATTTTTCCGACACTCTACTGGAGTCCAACTTTCATATCTTTCGCAAGACCATGCGTCTCGATGTACAAGGCCTACCTTCGCTCTATGGTAAAAAGGTTGGCGTCGAACGAAACGGTTTTCCTGTTCAATTACTAAAAAAATACAATCAGATTCAGGCCGTTATTGTTCCGAATTGGAATGTCGGATTCCAAATGCTCAAAAAGGAACAACTGGATGCGATTTTAGTCGATCGATGGGTGGGTGAATATGAACTCTACCTCAATAAGATTGACGGAGTGACCATTGTCGAGACTCCAATCTTTACGGATTACTCACGAATCGCCGTCAAAAAGGGTAATGGTCAACTTCTTGCACGCATTAACCTTGGTCTCAAAGAGATCGCACGTGACGGTACCCGTCAAGATATTCTAAAGAAATGGGAACCTAAAGAAGTTGTTTACATTACCCGAGAGTCCGTTGGCAGGCTGGTTCTCTGGGCGGCATTTAGTTGTATAGCGGTGCTTATTATTATTGTCTGGAGAGCCGTGGCTCATACTTATACGATAAAGAAGCTCAATGACGAGTTGACCAAAAAAAATGCAATGCTTCTTGAGGCGCAGGAGAATCTTGAGGAGAGAGTCTCTCAACGAACTGCAGAACTCGAACAACTATATACAACGCTTCATACCGAGGTCACCGAGCGCAAGCAGGTCGAGGAGGCCCTGCGGGAAAGCCGGGACCGATTCCAGGTTCTTACAAGGAACATGGAATCCGGGGTGGCGCTTGTTGACGAACTCGGTAGGTTCTCCATTGTGAACCCGGCATTTCTGCGGATATTCGATCTTCCAGACGAATCCAATATTGCAAACGTAAATGATCGCGACTGGGGGGCATGGCAGGTATACGACGAGTATGAGCGGCTTCTGGATGTAGATGAGCACCCTGTCCGCAAGGCCGCAATGACTGGCAAACCCGTCCAGAACAAGCTGGTCGGTGTCCGTTCACCTGCACGTAATACCCTTATTTGGATTCTCGTTTGCGTTGAACCAATTTTCAAGCCAGACGGGCAAATTGACGCTATGGTATGCACCTACCACGATATAACCGAGCTCAGGCAGGCCGAAATCGAACTAAGACATAGCTCCCAGCAGCGCCAACTTGCGCTGGATGCTGCCCGCATGGGTTGGTGGCACTATGACCCGATTACGCGTATAGCTACATGGGACGATCGGTACAGGGAAATATTCGGTGTCACTGGCAACGAGCGTGCCAACGATGAAATCCTCGCTCAGATCATCTATCCGGATGATCTACCGCAACTATTGGCAAAGGTGGAGGCAGCTCTGAACCCCACCGATAGAAAAGCTTATGCCGCAGAATACCGCATCACCAGGCCAGACGGAGTGATGCGATGGATAGAGGCCTACGGACTTGCTTCGTTCGAAGGCGATGTGGATAATCAAATAGCAACCAGTTTTGTTGGGACCGTCGCTGACATCACCGAGAGGAAAAGGACTGAAGAAGCGCTACGTGAGAGCGAGGAACGCTATCGCACCCTGTATTTGTCTATGAACGAAGGCTTCTACCTTTCAGATATTATCTACAACGACAGCGGTGAACCTTGTGATTACAGATTTGTCGAGGTGAATCCGGCATATCAGGAGATGATGGCACTGAGTCGGGAGCAGTTGGTCGGGAAACGGGCCCTGGAGCTGTTTCCTGATCTCTCGTCCGGTTGGATTGGAGTGTTCAAGGACGTTGCGACAACTGGTATACCCGCTGAGTATAGTTTCTACTCAAGCCTCTTCAACCGCCACTTTGAGGTTTACGCATTCAAGTCAAGCAAAGATCAATTCGCAGTGTTGGTCAAAGATGTCACTGAGCGCAAACAACTCCAACAGCAAATGGAGGAGGTTTACCAGCGAGAGCACCATATCGCCGAAATGCTGCAGCAGGCACTCATTCCTTCGCAAATACCCACCACCGTCTCTGGATGCTACTTTGCTGCGAAATACGTGCCTGCTCTTGATGAAGCCCAGGTTGGCGGTGATTTCTATGATGTATTCAACCTTGGAGATGGCAAAGTTGCTGTGCTGATAGGCGATGTGGCAGGCAAGGGTGTGCGGGCCGCAATGCAGGTGTCGGCCGTTAGATATGCATTCAGAAGTTATGCCTATATCGATCCCAGGCCCTCGCGAGTGGTTAGCCTTGTCAACAATACATTGTGTAAGGAGCAGAGTAGAGAAGGATCTCTCTTCACGGCGTTCTTTGCTGTTGTTGATACCCAAGCACAGACGATTAGCTATACAAATGCAGGGCATGAGCCGCCTGTGATCCGTAGGGCTAATGGTAATGTGGAGGAGATGAGTGTGGGGGCAATTGTGCTCGGGATTTTACCTGGCTGTAATTATCCTGAAGAGAGTCTGGAGCTTGAACCGGGGGATGTCGTGGTGTTGGTAACAGATGGAATCACTGAGGCTCGGTCACAAGAACGCGGTATGTTCGGCAAGGCACAGATGTTGCGGTTCCTCACCGAGGACGATTCACACCCATCGGTGTTGGTAGACAGGTTGCTCGCGAAAGCAAGGGAATATGGGGACGGGCAGTTGCAGGATGATGTAGCGATAGTAGTGCTTGGACTTGAAACGTCGTATATGAAAGTAGGTTCCCATGGTTGATAATGGACAAGTGACCGTATCCAGGGGAGACGGGATTGATACAATAGCTGGTGTAGGAGATTTGAACCTGTGTGTCGTTGAGCCATTCAGGCAAGCTCTTGCCGATGCAGTTACCAGAGGAAGTGAGATTGTGGTGGACTTCAGGCAGGCATCATTCATCGATACGGCGTTTGTCGCAGCACTTGTGATGCCCGCGAAGTCCCTGTATTATCGGCATAACCGCATGAAGGTGCTGGTAACAGATGGGGGATACCCGCAATACGTGTTGAAAATAGTAGGGTTCGCGGACCTGATGGAAATTGAAGTCGAGTCGGCTTAGGCAAGCCAGTAGTTAAGTAGAATTGAGTAGTAGTTTGGACAAAAACAATTTCAGCGAAACATACATCGAGCCAGAGGGCGTCCTAACCGATATGAAGATTAAGAATGTCGAGAATGTGCAGGCACGGCTTCTCGATCTCGCCCATGTGCTGATCCGTGATACCAACGATCGCATTGTCTCATGGAATACAGGCGCTGAAGAGCTCTACGGCTTCTCCAGAGACGAGGTAATAGGACGGGTTTCACATGACTTGCTCAGGACGGTGTTCCCGCTGTCCAAAGAAGCGGTAGCCGAAGCCCTTGCGACATCGGGTGATTGGCAGGGAGAGCTGGTGCACACAACAAAGGGGGGACGCAAAGTCGTCGTTGCAAGCCATCAGATTATGTACCGTGATGAAGACGGGAAACCTATCGCGATTATGGAAGTCAACAATGATGTGACCGCGCAGAAGCGAACAGAAGAGGCACTGCGGGAGAGCGAACAGCGGTTGGGGCTGGCTGTAAATGCAACCGGGATCGGTATTTTCGAATCGAACTCACTCACTGGTGACATTGCGGCTACCGAGCAGTTTGGCAATATTATAGGACTTAGCATAAAAGAAGCAACACTTACGACGGAGTCAACACTATCTCATCACTATCATCGGGACCAGTGGGCCGAACGGATATATCCGGAGGATTGGTCTGGACTCAGAGCGAAGATCGACAAGTGCCAATTACAGCATCTTCCTCTCGATGTGGAGTATCGTGTTGTATGTGATAACGCCTCCGAGCGATGGGTGAATGTGCGTGGAGTGTTCCTCGATGATGATCAAGGCAACCCAACACGCTTTCTCGGAATCATAATGGACATCACTGAGCGCAAGCAGGCAGAGGAGGATCTTCAGCGCACGCGCTTTATGTTCTCGGAAGGGCAGCGTATTGCTCACCTTGGCACTTTCGAGTATGAAGCTGATACCAGGCAAACAGTATGGTCAGACGAGGAGTGCCTTATCTATGGACTGGAACCAGGCACGCCTTCACCGCCGTATAATGAGATGCTAAAACGGTTCATTCATCCTGACGATGCAACACTTCTGGATGATACATTCCGGAAGGCTATACAAAACGGCTCATTCTACGAGTTGGAACACCGTATAGTGAGGCCAGACGGCAGCGTGCGGGTCGTTCAAGACCTTGCACGTCCATATTTCGACGCCGATGGCAAGCTGATAAAGTACATCGGTACCACACTCGACATCACCGAGCGCAGGCAAACCGAGGAAGCACTCGTCATAGCTCACAGTCAGGCTCAGAGCATAATTGATAACACAACTGCTATTATCTACGCATTCGATCTGGAAGAGCGCTTCCTGATCGCTAATACTGCCGTCGCGGAGCTACTAAACTCCACGCCTGAGCAGATGATCGGAAAGAGAAGGCATGAGTTCATGCCCAGTGATGACGCAGACTGGCACGAAGCAAACGACCGCCAGGTAATCGAGGCGGGCAATGCTCTGGAGTTCGAGGAATACAGCAAGCTTGGGGGCCGTTCGCTTACTTGGCTGACGACAAAGTTCCCACTCCGCGATGCACAAGGTATGATATACGCTGTAGCCGGCATATCTGCGGATATTACAGACCGAAAAACCCATGAACAACACGAACGCGAACTTGACGCTCACAAGCGCGACTTCTACCGCAAGACCATCCTGGCGGCTACAAGCGGCAAGCTGCAGATTGTGGAGCCTGAAGAGATACGAGCGCTTCGTGGTGACCTTGTGCAGAGGTGGAGATTTTCTACGCCAGATGAATACTCTTTGACATTAGGTCATTCTTTTGAGGCAGCCGAAAAATTGGGCTTTGTGGATGATAACTTGCACAGGTTCATGGCTTGTGCAGGCGAAATGCTGGGTAATGCTCAGAAACATTGCGGAGGTGGGGAAGCATCTTTCTACAGAAGCAATAATCGGATCGTTTTCATTGTTTCCGACACGGGTCCTGGTATCGATTCAATTAATCTGCCCGATATAGCGTTTGTAATCGGCTATTCTACGGTCGGAACTGGAGGTTTGGGATACAAGTTTATCATTGGGTCTGCAGACAAAACATACCTTGCAACCGGCCCAGACGGAACTACAGTAGCGATAGAAATAGAGTTGTGTGAACCTGGTTTTGCTCTTTCGGGAGTTCATACAAAGTAAATGCGAGCTTTCGTGTTATACTACTCGATAATTGGGCACTTCGAATTCGGTAATGAACCGTTCGATGGAATATATATGGGGCTGTTATGAAAATGATTATGTTGAGTCTATTGATTTGTATTCTGATACTTTTTGTTTGTGCGACGTGTGATGCAAGTGAGCAGGCTGTAAGAAGCAATCCGGAAGTTATACTGCTTTGGCCTGGGGAAGCTCCTACTGCGAATGGGTTGAGCGAGAAGAGTGATGCGAAGATTACTGTGTATCATCCTGATAAACCGAACGGGACGGCTGTTGTGATTTGTCCGGGAGGAGGGTATGGTGGGCTTTGCGTTGAACCTGAAGGGCATTTAATTGCAAAATGGCTCAACAGTCATGGCATTACAGGAGTGGTTCTCGAATACCGGCTGCCGGCTGGACGGTATATGGTCCCTCTGCTGGATGCTCAGCGTGCTATTCGTATTACAAGGGCCAACGCCAAAGCCTGGAGACTCAATGCAAAACACATAGGCATAATAGGCTTTTCTGCAGGTGGACACCTGGCCTCTACAGCCGGAACGCATTTTGATTCGGGTGATCTGAAGTCAAAGGACCTGATAACCCGCCAAAGCTGCCGTCCGGATTTTATGATCCTGATCTACCCGGTTATCACGATGGGACCGAAAGCTGAAGGTGGGACAAAGCACAATTTGCTGGGAGACAACCCTGCACCGGAATTGATGGAGCTATTCTCCAACGAAAAGCAGATTACAAACCATACTCCGCCAGCGTTTCTGGCCCATGCTTTGGACGACACAGTCGTATCCCCCGATAACAGCCGGGATTTCTACCTTGCGATGTGTGCCCACGATGTGCCGAGTGAGTATCTGCAGTTACCCAACGGTGGCCACGGCCTGAATGGTTATTCGGGACCATCATGGGACGCCTGGCAGACCAGGTCATTGGAGTGGTTGAAAGAGATGAAGCTGAGTAAGTAGGTTTGTCGGGTATATTCGGTGATTAGTATTAGTTGAGTTCAGTTGAATATTATGTCACGCCAAAGGTGTATACTTCGTATTCACTACTTAATTCAGAACACAAGCGTGTTCGATATGGGTTCTGAAACAAGTTCAGGATGACGTAATTCTAGTGACTCAGAACTATTACTATGTTTGCTTCTCCCTCTGCAACCGTATATTATGGATCATGGTTATAGTCAGAGGATGTCATTAAGGGCTATGAGCGGAGGCTTTTTAGTTAATGGAAACAGTCAACAATAGATTATCTGCCCAGTCCAAAACACCTGAACAGACAGTTGTGATTAAGACGGAGCTTGTACTTCCATCAATGGCAAACCTTATGGACAATCTTCAGGGCGGGCAGATGATGCATTTTATGGATATTGCAGGTGCTCTTTCATGCAGAAGACATGCCGGTTGTGAAGTTGCTACAGTTGCAGTAGAAAAGATCGAGTTCAGATACCCGGTGAAAGTCGGAGAAGTTATAATACTTACATCCAAATTGACCTGGGTCGGCAGGTCTTCCATGAAAGTCAAGATCAGTGTGATTTCTGAAAACCTTAAGCTGGGAGAGACAAAACTGACCAATATTGCGTATTTTACCTATGTTGCATTAGGTGACGATGGACGTCCGGTAACCGTTCCACGCCTTACTCCTGAGACGCAGGAAGAGCAGGATGCATTTGACTGTGAACAGAAAGCATATGAGGGGCAGAAGGATTGCGGATGCCACTGATACTGCAGCTAGTTGGAGAGTTTACAGAATGGCCATTGAGCAAACAAACCTTTTAGTTGAGATACAATGCAGAGCAACTGTATAATTGCTCTGCATTATGTTACCTATATTAAGCGAGAATTCGGAGTGTTTGAAGGCACGTTCGTTTGTTTAAATATAACGGTCTTGCAGAAGCTGTTTGTGTAGATCCTGTAATGACCCATTGGACTAACCATACTTTTTAACAGCTGATTCGAACGCTGGACTGCCGTTTGCCAGGTCTTCAGGAGTCATCACTGGTTCCATTTCAATTTCGGCGTTAAATGCCAGAAACCAGGGTTCAGCATATTTGGGGATTTCTGCACTGTCCTGCATGTGCAGGAATAGAAGGCCGGTCCTCTTGCCATTTTCTGCTGTAAAATAGACTGACTCCGGCTTTTGTTCATCCAGAATAGCCTTAATGGTCTCTCCAAGCTTTCCCGCTCTCACTGCTTTGTTACCATCCTCAACAGGGATGCTCACTTTCATCAAGATTCTCATCATATGCCTCCATATTTTAACTTCAGTGGCTATACATATTACTAGTGATACCCATGTTTCAAGTTCATGAAGGCCTGTGAGTGGTATAATTGCCTTATGGATTATGTAATGCTATACACAAAATGGTTTTTCGAATAATGGATGAAAATAGTCTACGTCTTTTATTCATGAAGATACAGTATTGGGATCAGTCTCGCACCAAGCTAAATAACGCCTATAATGGCTAGAATAATGCCTTTTTTGTATTGCAACGTATGAGAAGAAATGGGAGGGTGTAAGATGAGCGGACAATTGACACTAGCCAGACATCTAAAAGATCATTGGAATCAGATGCGTGAGTTTATTACTGCGGATTACAATATTTTGGATGAGATGGAGCGTGAGCAAAAGACTGCAGAAGTGCGTAAAATCAGCGCAATTGCAGCAGCAGCAATCGTCCCTATCCCGATTCCATTTGCTGATATTTGGACTATTACACCAATTCAAATACTTATGGTGAGGGCAATTGGGAATATTCACGGGCACCGACCGAGTGTGAAAACAGCAATGGAACTGCTGGCCGTCGTTGGAGGTGGCTGGCTGGGACGGCAGACGTTCCTGGGACTACTGAAAATTGGACTGCCGTTAGCAGGAGGATTTCTCGGTACTGCTGTTGCTTATTATTGGACAATTGGCATGGGTAAAGCTGCTGAATTGTATTTCGTGAATGGAATGAAAGAATCAAATTCCAAACTGAGGAATATGACCGAGTTAGAAATAGAAAAGAACAGTCATCTCATTTAGTGGGTGCGTGTAATATCTACGGAATATGTCTTTGAATCATACCCCCAGAGACTCTGTCTCTGGACTCTGCCAGGGAGGTAACCTGCCTGGACCCATTACTCTGTTTTTTTGCTGATTTTATACGCACCCAATTGGTTCGAAACAATTTGCGCAATTTATTATTGATCAGCGACCGGTCATTCGTTCCAGTATTTCGGGGTATCTTGCCCCCTGCACTGTGATATTTGAAGCTGCACTATCGATCTCTTGAAGGTCTTCTTGCGTAAGTTCGACTTCAACTGCTCCTATGTTTTCTTCCAGGCGATGCAACTTGGTGGTTCCCGGGATTGGGGCAATCCATGGTTTCTGAGCCAGCAGCCATGCGAGAGCAATTTGAGCGGGTGTTGCATTCTTCTGCTGGCCAATTTTACCGAGTAGATCGATCAACGCCTGGTTCGCTTTGAGAGCTTCCGGCGTGAAGCGAGGGAGGTTGCTGCGGAAGTCGGAGTTGTCGAACGTGGTGTTTTCGTCTATCTTTCCCGTTAAAAAGCCCTTGCCCAGAGGACTATAAGGTACAAAACCGATCCCGAGTTCTTCAAGAGTCGGTATGACTTCTTTTTCGGGAGTTCTAGTCCACAACGAATATTCACTCTGGAGAGCGGTCAGAGGCTGGACAGCATTTGCACGGCGGATCGTTTGCACGCCGGCTTCGGAAAGGCCGAAGTGCTTCACTTTGCCTACCTGTATCAGCTCTTTTACCGCACCAGCAACATCTTCGATAGGCACATCCGGGTCTACCCTGTGTTGGTAGAGCAGATCGATTGTATCAATCTTGAGTCGTTTGAGCGAACCTTCTACAGCCTGTTTGATATGCTCCGGTTGGCTATTGAGACCAGGTGACCCCTTCGTGCCACGTGGATCAAGATCAGGACTGAGGTTAAATCCGAACTTGGTGGCAATAACCACCTGATTTCGGAATGGAGAGAGGGCTTCACCTACCAGTTCTTCGTTTATATATGGACCGTAGACTTCGGCGGTGTCAAAGAAGGTAATACCGCGTTCTACAGCAGAGTGGAGCAGGGAGATCATCTCCTGTTTGTCCTTGGGTGGGCCGTAGGAAAAACTCATTCCCATACAGCCGAGTCCGAGTGCTGAAAATTCCAGATCACTATTTCCTAGTTTGCGTTTTAGCATTTTCTTGCCTTTCTTTTACGATATCAAATCTAGTTTCTTTAACCAGTCTGCTATATCTTTGTCGGCTCTGCCAATGTTACCACCGATTATCGCTATACCAGTCAGCACAGTTACATTCGGACAGAGTTTCTTGATATCCCGTTCACTGTTTCCTATTCCGCTGCCTTCGTGTGTGCAAAATGGTATGATTGTTTTGCCTGATAGATCATAGGATTCTAAGAAGGTATATACCGCCATTGGCATCGAACCCCACCAGTTTGGATAGCCTATATATATGACATCATAGGAATCCATATTATCTACAGTTTCCGTAAGCTCCGGTCTGGTGTTCTTTCTAAGTTCTTCCTTCGCGACATTAGTTGTTTCTGTATAATCATCCGGATATGACTTCACAGTGTTGATTTTAAAGAGATCGCTTCCAGTCAATTCCTGAATTTTTCTGGCTACTACTTCAGTGTTACCAATGGGGAGGTTTACAATCTTGCCTCCCACGTAGTTATTGCCTTTGCGGGAATATAAGCGATCAGACTTTTTGACATTATTTGCTCCTTTGAGTGTTGCACCATATATTTAGATTTGTGTGAAGCCTGTCGATTGATAAGCGGTGTTTTGTAATTCAACCCTAATATCCTTTTTTGTTGGTTCCATTGATTATTTCCTATTACAATTAGTTTTAACCCGCTAATAATCAAAAGCCCATCGTTCATCTGAGTAGTTCATAGCAACATGTACAATATAGGATTATTCTGCAATATTCACAATACACATTACTATTAAAGTCTTGCCTATTTCTACAATAGTTCGCAGGAGTTGGCGAGAGTGTTATTGACAGGATCATGTAGTTACGATACCATTTTAATATATGCTGTCTTTGGAGCTGGTAAAGGAATATTAAGTATGTTAAATATTGCGGATTTTGCAGGTGATAGACTTCTGGCGAAATTGATCGACCCTCTTGCAATAAATGAAAGATATACTGAGTCCTCATTAAAAGGTGTGAAATTCATTCGGTCCAGCATATCTTTCCCACGAGGTTCGGTAGTTTATGAACCCAGCATAGTTATTGTTGCCCAGGGACATAAAATTGGATATTTGGGAAACAAGGTCTATAGATATGATCCGTATAATTATCTTGTGTTATCGGTCCCGCTTCCTTTTGAATGTGAGACAGTTGGAACACCAGAAGAACCTTTGCTTGGAATCTCCATAGGTGTGGATGTTGCGACTGTGAGTGAACTCATGCTTGAGATGGATGATAACAGTTCTTTATCCAGTTCCATACCCCGAGGAATTTATGCAACAGCATTAACCAGTGAACTGACCGATGCTACAATACGCTTATTGAAGTCTCTGAGTAGTCCTCTTGATGGTCGAATATTGGGACCGCAGATTGTCAGGGAAATCATATACAGAGTTCTGTGTGGTGAACAGGGGGAATCGCTGCGAGCACTGGCAATTCGTCACAGTCGTTTCAGTCAAATCGCAAAAGTGCTCAATCGGATGCATATGGAATATGATTCTGAGATCGATGTTGGCACACTGGCAAACGAAGCAAATATGAGCGTGTCATCATTCCACAGCAACTTCAAAGCTGTGACAGCTGTCTCACCACTTCAGTATCTGAAAAGCATTCGGTTACATAAAGCGAGGATGTTAATGATCCAGGACGGCATTGGTGCCAGCAATGCTGCAAGCAAGGTAGGTTATGAAAGCCCGTCCCAGTTCAGCCGTGAGTTCAAACGGTACTTCGGGTGTAATCCTACGGAAGCAGCTAATAAAATGCAGGCAGCTGTGGAGGTGTCTGGCAGCTGACCGATGTGATTATCGAACTCCGACTGTTATGTTGCATTCGACAACCGATGGAACAAATATTCCGTTCATCCTGATCTCGTTGAAGGACGAGTTCATCCTTCGACAAGCTCAGGACGAACGGGTCGCTTGTAAAACTGGACTGTTACCGGCCGGGACTAGAAACACATTCGTTCACAATGGATGCTACACTATTACTTCAGAGGTCGTCATGGTTTCACGACTTGCAGCTTTGCTCCGTTTTTGTTCATACATCAACTGGTCCCCGTTTTTCAAGAGTAAGTCAAGAGTATACGGCTCTTCAGGTGCGGACCGTGCTATTCCATAACTAATGGACAAACGGTATGGACGGTCCTCTTGTGCATTATGGACTGCAAGACTATTCTCCAAGCGTGTGAGAATTGCGCTGCTGCTGTTTTCTGTTATTTCTACTGCGAGTCCCACGAACTCATCGCCACCCAACCGCGCGATAATGTCGGAGGCCCGGAATGATTTCCTGAATAACTCAGCTGTATCAATCAGTGCTCGATCCCCTTCACTGTGCCCAAGGTTGTCATTTATTATTTTCAGCCCGTCCAAATCCAGGTAGATCAATGCTACTCCCAGTCTGAGTCGGATAGCAGTTTTCAGCAATTGATCTGCCAGGACCGTAAAGCCTCTGCGGTTATTCAACCCGGTTAACTCGTCAATGAGAGAGAGATCGCGTAGATTTTCCTCTATCTGTTTACGTTCGGTTATATCCCGGTGGAATGTTTGAATTACCGATTCTCCGCCGTATGTGATCAGGCTTGCCGAAACTTCAAGATGAATAATATGCCGGTCTTTGTGATAATGCCCTACCTCAAATGTCAGTGCTTCACCTGCCAACAGACGACGCATCCGTTCAGGCATCAGCTGTTTACTTTCAGGTATATCAAGATCCTCCAAATGCATATTCAGCATTTCGTTTGTGCTATAACCATGCATTCGAGCAATTGACTCGTTGACCTCAATGATTTTGCCGTCGAGTGAAATAAGGAATATTCCTTCATTCGCTCTATTAAACAAGGTCCTAAAGAGCTGGTTGCTTTCAAGGATACGTGTAAGCATCGGATTAGTGATCTTTACAAACAGTCCTGCTCCAGCTGCAGCCAGAGCCAGTGCAGCCAATCCTGCAAGTGCGGCTGCCTGTTTGAACGGCTTTTGAACCTCTGCAAGATCGATTTTAACAACAACGCCCCATCCTGGTCCGGGAATCGGTTCGTAAGCAGCCAATACCTTATTGTTGCGATAATCGACTCCGATCATTGTGCCGGAATGACCTGACAAGGCACGTTGCATTGCAACCTCAGTGTTCCCATTAAGCGGCAATTGGATGGATTTATCTCCTTGCTGCTGGTGACGTCGGATCAGAAATCGCATCGAGCTGCGCTGCTTTTCAGCTATTGTAAACTCGCTGGTAAGACTGAACCACTTCATATGCCTGTTGGCTTCCTGTAACTCACTGAGAGCAACTTTTAGGGCATAACTGCTGTTTCGACGTTCGGATTGTTCGTGGTGATAAACTGTTTCAGCGAAACGAGCCTGGCTCTGGGCTGTTTCAGAGAGTCTGATCATAAAAGCTTTCAAAGCCGCAGTATAAAGCAAAGCAATCGAGGTCAATGTGACCACAATCACAACTGCCGCCATAATCCCTATAAGTATCACAACTCTTTTGCGTTCACTCATATCGTCAGCTCATTATTATGCAGCAGTTCTGATCCAGGAGAGATATCATTCTTTTGCTGTAAAAGTTCGGTATTTGTGAGTAAATTTCCCTCCATCCTTCGATACGCGCTTCGCGCTACTCAGGACGAACGGAAATTTATAATATTACACATTAACACTCCTAAGTAACACGATAGCTGTTACTACATTTAGATGACACGAAGCCCTGCGTGGACCACTGAACTATTACCTTTTGTTTTATGCCTGCATATTAGATCAACTTCTGAACAAGAAGACTTCTGGTGAACCTGACTTATATACAGAACTCAAATTTACATTGTTTGTATACCTTCGTATGGGGTTTATTAAACTACTATTGACTCTTGATGTTGGCTATTCAAGGTGAGTTGTTGTATTATCAGCCAATATTTATTCCTCGGAGGAGAACAATGGCTGTTTGTATTGATGATCAAAAATACAAGGCAGGTTATAAATGGCCGTATGGAATCAGGATTTTCTATGCAGCAGCTGCATTATTGATCATCTGTCACATGTATATGGGAATACATATGCTATACACATACTTGGAGTTCAGCAGATTACATTTCTCTGAAACAGCTCCAATTATGCCCCAATTGCTTGTATTTGTGATTTATAACATATCACTGGCATTTGTCGTAACTGTGTTCTGCATTGCCCATTATATTCATGTAAACAGTATTGTAAGGGACAAATCTCTGCAGATTAGGACTGATGGTATTATCTGGCTTTCAAAAGATGTGAAGATCAGAGAGATAGTATGGCAGGATGTTATATCCCTAAAGTGTCTTAATGCCAGCGGCAATCGCACACCTTTCATGCATCTTGTCACTTCAAGCGGATGTGTTACTATTCATGGAGCGTATCTTTTAGACGCACGCAAGGCAATCGAGTTAATCCGCAACAATGCGAATCTGCCATCTGAACACAAAGGGGTGTTCTGGACTGAATTCCAAAAGCCAGGCGTGTTCGAGGTGGGTCCTGAAACAAGTTCAGGATGACGTGATTTCAATGACTCTGAACTATTGCAGTTTCAGTCAAGGTTTCATAATATACACTCCTACATTCTTGATTCAGTGATAGATAAATCGTAAATGTTGGAGTGACACATGACCAATATATATAATGCTCTTTTTCTCCGCGTCCACCGCGTCTCCGCGTGACAATTCCAAAAAATCCAGCAACTCAATTACCGCTGAACTTGTATCTTGTGATGATCTCTTCCTGCATGGTTTTATCGAGAGTCGTGAATCTTGCAGAGAAACCTCCGACACGGACGATAAGGTCCCTGTGTTCAGCTGGATTAATCTGTGCTTCACGCAGTTTTTCTATAGAGACTACGTTTCCCTGGAAAACGAGGCCGCCTAAATCTACAAAGCTTTCTATGACAGGTCGGACAAATTCTGGTTTGGCCCAGTTTATGTCGATGTCCCACATCATCGATGCTCCACCGCTGACCTGGTCAAGGGACAGGCTGGTGGCATCGTTTATTGCAGTCGTGACTCCATTTATCGCTGAACCGGACTGCGGGGACATACTCTGAGCAAGCGGAGTACCGGCAAGTCTGCCATCGGGAGTAGCGCCGACCTCTTTGCCGAACTCGACAACCCATATAAAGCCCAATATCACCGGTCGGCCATGCCCACCCATCGGGTTCTTGAAGCTTTTTAGAGTATTACTGAAAGACAACAGCACTCTGTCTACAAGTTCCACTGCTTCCTGGTTCCCGCTGCCGTATTTGGAAATTGACCGCAGGTAGGCCAGCATCTCTTCATGTCCTGCGAAATTGACCCTCAATGCATCAAGAATTTCCTGACCTGTATATCTCTTGTCATCGAACACAGCTTTCTTAATGCAATACAGACAATCTCCGACGTTTGGAATACCGAGTCCTGAACCACCGTAGTCCGGGTATCTGGCTCCACCATCTAATAAATTTCTACCGCGTTCCAGGCAGTCGTGGATCATACTGGAGAGAAGAAATGCCGGTCGGTATTTTGCATATGCTTTTGCGAAGACGTCGGTCCGCTGCATACGAATGGTGATCTCGCGGTCGAGTTCAGCCTCAAATGCGTTATATAGATCCTCAAAGCTGTCATACTCAGGGAGTTCTTTTGCAAATGGGATTGCCTGTTCTCCGGTAAGTAATAGCTTTCCACCATTGATAATTACTTCAAATGTGCGAGCGACGTTGTGTATGAAACACCAGAGCATATCACCACTCAAGCCCTGCATTCCGACTTCCATACACCCGCCTGCTGCCCACATTGTGGCATCCTCGGGTTGGACCCCGTCATTGACCAGAGCAGTTATCGTGGCATCATCACCGTGTATCTGGCAGCGGTTTCCACCATCTATAACATAGTGTGCACACAAGTCAATAAAATCGCTTGGAGCATCAGCAGGCAAACGAACGTATACAGACGGATGAGTTATGTTGAGTTCTATAATGGCTTCGACCATTATATGGGAGAGCGGATTTACTCCACTGGTGCCGTCAGGATTGACTCCACCAACAACAATAGCTTCAACCCATCCATCCCAGTGGTGAATGCGCTCATCGAGCTTAATAAAGAGTTCAACGATTAGATTAAATGCATCATCACGGGTTATGCGACCTTCGCGCAGATCGGCTTCAAGGAATGGCCACAGGTAGTAGTCAAGACGTCCCGGGCCCATGCCACCATTGGGTGTTTCAAACATAACAGCCAGGTATTGCAGGTAAAAGCTCTGAACAGCTTCCCGGAACGTGGATGCAGGTTTTGCTGGTACTCGCTCACAGATATCTGCCATTTCAAGAAGCTCACTGCTTCTGGTCGAATTTGATTCGTGCGAAGCCGCATTTCGCAGGGCTTTTACGAGTGCGTCAGTCCAGTTAACTAATCCCTGCAGAGATATACTGACCCCATCGTAAAACTCACGGGATTTATCATCGGTTGTCTTATTTTTCAGTTCAGCAACATCAGAAAGTATACCATCAACACCCTGGGTCAGTATCATGCCATAATCCCATGTAACGTGGCCTGAGAAAGCTGCTCTGGATGCAAACTGGTAAGTATCAAACATCGGGTCTGCAGGGATCTGCCTCTGCGCAACCGGATCTACTGCGTATTCTGACCAGCGATCATCGGTAGCACTGCCCGATGCATATACCGCTAAATTGCTGCCCTCCATTTGATAGTAGATATGGCCTGCAATCAGCTCATCCGGGTAAATATATATCGGCTCGTTTTCAAGGGCATATGCAAATGCGTGTGCCTGTCTTTCGGATAAAGTCAGATCAGGATGGAGATCGAAGAAAGCCTTTGTCCAGTTTGCTTCCTTTGGGCTCTTCCACTTGTCATCCCAATGTGCCTTTGTGGATTCGTAATATCTCAACATCCGGTTGTTCATAGCTTCTCCTTGAAAATAGAGCTTTCTATATAATAATCTACTTGTCATACAAGTATATCATCATGCCTACCGTGGTGGCATGTCAAGATGACACAGCGGGCAAGGTTATTGAATTGGCGCTGACATCTGTAAATCGAGTTACTCGATTATAGTAATACAATTATAACAGTCCTTGCCGTTCAAGAGTATCCAGTAGCAGATGAAAATAGATCATTCCTCTATATGATGACCATTTATCAATTATATTATGTACTCCCTGGTAGTCCGGCCGCGCAGTCATATTAAACCAGTGCTGGAGCTTGTTCTGACTGCCTATGTCATCCGCCGGATATACATCCAATCTGCCGAGACCCCGCAGCGCTATATACTCCGCCGTCCAGCGTCCTATCCCGTGGATTTTGAGGAGAGTATCGACAACTAAATTGTCATCCATCAGCGCCAGACTCTCCAGGTCGAGTTCGTTGTTTACTATCATTCTTGATATGTGGGTTATATATTCAGCCTTTCGTGTGCTAAATCCAAGAGTTCTCAGTTTATCCGTTGATGCATCTACCAATTCAATGGGTTGAGGGAATGCATGGTATTCGCCGTGAGATTTACCATAGGCTGTTGATAATCTATTCAACAAAGTGATTCCAACTGTCAATGAAAGCTGCTGACAGGCGATGGCATTTACGAGCGCTTCGAATATCGAAGCAGCGCGAGGCGGTTTAAAACCTTCGAATCTGCCCACTAACCCATACAACTTTGAGTCTGAGTCAGCTAGTTTGTAAAAATCTGTCAGATCGATATCAAGACCAAGGATTCTGTTTAGATAGGATGCGATTATTTCACGCTGAGCATCGTCTATGTTTTGTAAATCAATGCTAACAAGCAGCTCAGGTTTTTCTATTGATCCTGACTGCGATACTGACACTTCTATCAGTTCATCTCGAACGAGCAGTATCCGACGATATGTACCGTCCCATCTGTCCATCTTGTTAATGGGCATACGGCGTAACACGCAGGCGGTCAGATCCAGGCGGAACGGAGGGACTGGATGCAATACAAACTCCATAAATATTCTCCACTAAAGTCAGCTATATCTAATTCTTGCTAATATTTATGCTTGCCGAAACCTGCACCTTTCAATTTAACTGTAATACTGATTCATATTCGATTCAATTGGGTAAATGTGCCACGTTTATAAGGAGGTTGATCATGCAAACATTTACGACAGCAGAACTCGCAAAATATGATGGCACTGGTGGAAATCCGGCTTACGTTGCTTACAAAGGTAAGGTCTACGATCTATCCGATGGTCCCAATTGGTCCGACGGATCTCATTATATGCACAGCGCAGGGGAAGACCTTACAGAGGAAATGGAAACATCTCCCCACAGTGATGATGTCATGAATGACTTTCCCGTGGTCGGCGAACTCATTTCTTAATGCAAGTTTTTCAGGCAGTGCTCCACGTATTCTTTTAGTGCGATAGCGGCATTGTGCTGAGTGTCACTTGCTGCATAGATGAATGTCACATTCTGAGTTTTACAAATATTTGTTAAATCGGCAATGGCATTGTTCGATTGGAGTTCCTCTCGATAGAGTCTTTGAAATTCATTCCATTTATCTGGATCGTGTGCAAACCAGGTTCTCAAGTCTGTGCTTGGCGCTACTTCCTTCAACCAAAGATTCAACGCTGCCTTTTCCTTGCTTACCCCACGCGGCCACAGTCGCTCTACGAGTATTCTGAAACCATCCTCAGGATCTGCTGGTTCATATATTCTCTTGAGTCTAATCATATCTCTATCCTGTGATTTCAGAGCATGAATTATACATGATTTGATGCTTGATCATCTCTGATACTACAATGTAGGTAATAGTAAGTTAATCTTACCCAAATCATTGATAGTATCCCTCAGATGGAGTATATTGCTGGCATGGATAATCATAAGATTCTGGAAGAGTTATACAAGAAATATATATCGGAAATTATTCCTGGTAACATAGGAGTGGTTATCGAACAGGCCACAGGGATCCGATTGAAGTCAAATTATATCGACATTGAGCTCGATCATCCATTAATGGTTGCTCCGGGACAGCTTACATTGAAATTGAGCCAGGTTGAGGCTGTTCGCAGGGCTGGATTTGCGGGATGCGTGCTGAAATCGGTTGTTGGAGAGGCACCTGATACAACCTGCTCAATGTCGATGCAGCGCAAGAAACCGACCTCTATAACTTCGTTCTATGAGGACTATGACACGCTGCAGGAATGTCCGATAATACACTGGAACGGGCGCTGCGATGTGCGTTCTCTGGATGAGTATATGACGTTTGCCAGGGACGCGAAGGTTTCGGTCGATGATGGTCAGTTTGTGCCGATTGCTTCTCTGCTTTGCCATTTGCCTCTGCCTGGTGAAGAATTTAAAGAAGAGGAATGGATTCACACGACAAAGACAATTTTCGATGCTGGTTTCACGCATATAGAAATTGATTTCTGCCCGTTTCTTTCCGGGGACAACTATACCGAAGACCAGAAGAATGTCCTCAGGTGGTATAGGACTTGTCCGGGGTTTATGAAATCTGTGTCTTCTGAGATTAGAGTCATTCCCAAAATGCTCAATCTGGCGTGGGGATTGGATTTCCAGACAGCCATTGCCGAAGCGGCAGTTGAGGGAGGAGCAGACGGGATAATTGTGGCAAACAGGATTTTCAAGCCCGAATATGGGTCAGGACATGGTGGTGAAGAACTCAGATTGAGGAATCTTCAACAAATCCGAGAGATAAAAAAACGTTTTCCGGAATTTCACGTTTCTGCAACCGGAGGAGTATATAATGGACGGCATGCCTACGAATATCTGCAAGCCGGAGCAGATAATGTGCAGATACTCAGTTATCTGATGGGAAAAGTGCAGACCAGGTTCGACAAGATAGGGAATAAGTTCGACACTGTCCTCCATAAATTGCTGCTGCACCCGGAGACCGGTCTTGTTGCTGCAATGATGGATGATACAGTGGGGAGAAGTATATGAAACAAGTTGCGTGCGTGACCGGTGCAGCTTCCGGGATTGGGCTTGCAATTGCGAAGGCGCTTGCAGGCAAAGGGTACCGAGTAGCGATTGTCGATCTGCGAGATGCAGACGATATGGAGGAAACACTTCGTTCCCTTGATGGTGATGGGCATACATATATTCAAGCGGATATCAGTATTGCAAACGCGAGGGAAAGTATTCTTGCCGGCATCAAGAAGCACTGCAAAAGGCTCGATTTGCTCGTGAATAATGCAGGAGTAGCTCCGAAGCAGCGTATGGATATTCTGCAGGTATCTGAGGAAAGCTATGACCGGGTAATGGACATCAATCTCAAAGGCCCGTTCTTTCTCACTCAAATCCTTGCTAACTATATGATCGAACTGACAGAGGCTGGTGTTCTGGAACATGCCAAAGTAGTGAATATTTCATCCATGTCTGCGTATACTTCGTCTACTTCAAGACCGGAATACTGCCTATCCAAAGCTGGTATCAGTATGATGACCAAGCTATATGCTGATAGACTATCAGAGTTTGGTATCAACGTGTATGAAATCCGTCCCGGGATAATCAAGACTCCGATGACAGAGACAGTGCAGGCCAAATACGATAAGATGATATTCGAAGAGAACTTGCTGCCAATAAATCGCTGGGGACTGCCTGAAGACATTGCAGCTGCTGTGGTCTCAGTAACAACTGGCGCCTTCGATTATTCCACAGGTCAGGTTTTCAATGTAGATGGCGGATTCCATCTCAGACGGCTTTGATGGAATCGTGGCATGAGCCCTCTCGATATAACAGTCCAGTTATGTGAGAATTGAAAGTCCATTCATACTTCGATACGCGCTTCGCGCTACTCAGCACGAACGGACTTTAGGTCAGTTCACAGAAGACTGAACTCATTCGTCTCTATTTTCGCTTGCAGCGAAAACCTGCCGGACTTACCACGAAGGGGCGTAAACATACTATTTTCTGAGGAATTGTAGCATGAGTCCTCTCTGTTTTCGCTTGCAGCGAAAACCTGCCGGGCTCGCTACGAAGGGACGAAAATATTCTATTTTCGGGGTAGATATATGCAGAAACAGACGGTAAATCTGGAAAATGGAGTGACGGCAGAGCTATACAGTTTTGATGTCATAATAGTTGGAAGCGGGGCTGCAGGACTCAACTGCGCAGAACGTCTTCACGATGCCGGCATAACGGACCTTGCTATACTGACGACCCAGCTGTATGGTGGGACATCCTGTCGTTCCGGATCGGATAAGCAGACATACTATAAGATGTCTCTATTTGGCAATGCATCAGACAACCCCACAGAAATGGCCCACAGTCTCTTTGATGGTGGAGCGATGCACGGTGATCTGGCATATATAGAGAGTGTCCTTTCACTTCCTGCATTTTTCAAACTAGTGGATAATGGTGTACCTTTTCCACATAACAGATACGGAGCTTATGTAGGTTATAAAACGGATCACGATCCCAGACAGCGTGCAACGAGCGCAGGTCCAAAGACATCATTCTATATGGCTGAGGGTGCCCTGCTTAAAGTGAAGCAAAAGCAGATCCCCATATTTGACTACACAACAGTTGTTCGCATATCGGTCTCAGAACAAGACAAGAAGCAAGTATGCGGAGTTATCGCGATACGTAAGGATTCTGCAGAAACTGACTGCCTGGGAATCACGCTGTTTTCAGCAGGTGCGGTGGTGCTTGCGACGGGTGGCCCGGGGGAGTTATATGCGGCATCGGTATATCCAGGTGGGCAGGTAAGTCTGCATGGGGTTGCGCTGGAAGCAGGTGTGAGTCTTGCTAATCTGGGAGAATCTCAGTTTGGAATAACCTCAACTGCATTCCGATGGAACCTGTCGGGTACGTATCAACAGGTCTTGCCATCATACTTCAGTCTGGACTCAGATGGTGTAAAACGCAATTTTCTGGCGGACTATTATCGTAACACGCGTGAGATGGCTTCTAATATTTTCTTGAAAGGCTACCAGTGGCCATTCAGCGCTGCGAGGTCCGAAGCTTTCGGGTCTTCACTGATCGATATTGCAGTTGATGCAGAGATACGTGCAGGCCGCAAAGTTTATCTGGACTTCAATGAGAATCCATCTATGAACGGAGAAGCTCTCGATATTTCTAAGTTGATTCCGGAAGCCAGGCAATATCTGGAAAAATCGGGCGCTGTTCAAGCTACTCCCTATGAACGACTGGCATGGATGAATCCGGCAAGCATTGATATATATACTGAAAACCGGATTGATCTCAGAGAGCCTTTGGAGATAGCGGTATCCTTCCAACACAACAATGGCGGTATAGACGTCGATTATACGTACCAGACAAGCATTGCCTCATTATTTGCCATTGGAGAGATAGCCGGCGCACACGGTGTATCCAGACCAGGTGGGGCGGCTCTTAACTCAGGACAGGTTGGCGGTATAAGAGTTGTGCAGTATTTAAAATCAAAGGGTGTACCGGCATTGTCAGAACAGAATGTACTGGTTAGAGATGCGCAATGGGTTTTAGCGCAGAGCAGAAAGATGCTTTCGAGAGATGCTTACGACCATTTCAAAACAAGAAAAGAATTACAGCAGAGGATGACTAATGCTGCTGGATTTCTTCGTGATCCTCAAAAACTCGGTAATGCATTTGAACAGGCTGAGACTCTGTTGAAATCGATAGACAGCGTCGGACTTTCATTTCCGCAGCAAGTATTCCTCTCAGACTCCTGGGATACCAGGAATCTGGCTATTGCACATGCGGCATTTCTCAAGTCTATAGAATATTATGTGAATAATGGAGGAGGGAGCAGGGGATCCTATCTGGTTGTGGATAAGTCTGACGAAGGTGAGAATACCGCAAAGATTGAATCAGCATCCGGACCGCTTTTGATATACAGAAAAGAATCAATTGAACACCGGAAGCAGCGGATCAATGTGTCTGGTCAGGATTTGAGTATACACATAGATGAAGTCAGACCTATCCCCGAGGATGACAGCTGGTATGAGACTACCTGGGCGGAATATCGGGATGGAAAGCTATTTTAACCTGTTGTCATTCTGAACGCAGTGAGGAATCCGCTTTTCCGACAAACACTTGATCTAGAGTGAGATTCTTCACTGTGTTCAGAATGACACAATTTAGCAGATCCTTTGTTTCTCCCCTATATACTTCGACCTCAAATCCATTATATAATGAAGCACTAATTGTAACAGTTCAGTTATGTGAGAATTTAAAGTCCATTCATACTTCGATACGCGCTTTGCGCTACTCAGCACGAACGGACTTTAGGTCAGTTCACAGTAGACTGAACTCTTTCCACTAATTCAAATTGAGGTATGTAATGGCTAATAATGTTCCGTCCTGGCTGCGCCAGTCCATATTCTATGAAATATACCCCCAGAGCTTCAATGATACCAATAATGATGGTATCGGAGACCTGCAGGGGATTATTGAAAAACTCGATTATGTGAAGTATCTTGGCTGCAATGCTATCTGGATGAATCCTTGCTTTGTATCTCCATTCTGCGATGCGGGATATGATGTCGCGGATTACTATAAGGTTGCTCCACGTTATGGTACCAACGAGGATGCAAAAAGACTTTTCGAAGAAGCTCACGCTCGCGGGATAAGAGTCTGTTTTGACCTGGTAGCTGGTCATACATCCACCGAAAACCAGTGGTTTGTGGAGTCAGCAAAGCCGACTCCTAATAAATACTCAAACTGGTATATCTGGACAGATTCTATTTGGACACAGCCGCTTGGACGGGCATTTGTTGCTGGTTATGGCGAACGCGATGCCTGTTATGTGACAAATTTCTTCCATATGCAGCCTGCATTGAACTATGGGTTCGCCAACCCGGATCCGGATCAGCCATGGCAGCTTCCGACTGATCATCCCGATGTTGTTGCCGTTCGTGAAGAGATGAAGAACGTAATGCGGTTCTGGCTCGATATGGGGTTGGACGGTTTCAGAGTTGATATGGCCAGTTCATTGGTCAAAGGCGACACAGACCTGAAGAAGACCGGTGAGTTTTGGAAAGATGTCCGGAATATGTATGATGCGGAGTATCCGGATGCGGCACTGATAGCGGAGTGGTCGAGTCCATCTGATTCTATCCCTGCAGGTTTCCATGTAGACTTCCTGCTGCACTGCACTCCTGAGTATTATGCCTTGTTCCGCCGGGAGCTCAAGCACCTGCCTATCCCTGAGACTCCAAATATGCACAGCTATTTCAAGCGGGAAGGCAAGGGAGATATTGTTCAGTTTCTGGATGTTTATAACAAGATGTATCAGGATACAAAAGAGCTTGGATATGTCTCTATAATAAGTGGCAATCACGATCTCTCCAGGATTGCTATGAGCAGGGATACTGAGGAGCTAAAGGTTGCGTTTGCATTTATCCTGACAATGCCTGGAGTTCCATTCATCTATATGGGTGATGAAATAGGCACTGATTATATGGATGGTCTGGTTTCTAAAGAGGGTGGATATGGCCGTACCGGCAGCCGCACTCCTATGCAGTGGAAAAAAGGTCCCAACGCAGGGTTCTCTACAGCTCCAAAAGAAAAACTCTACCTGCCAGTCAGCGAAGATGGTCCGGATGTGGAGTCACAGATAGGTGATGAGGACTCACTACTTGAAACTATTAAGAAGTTCAACATTCTTCGCCTTGCCCATCCGGCACTTGGAGCAGACGGAGACTTCAAAGTAGTTTATGCAGAAAAAGACGCTTATCCTTTTGTCTACACCAGGACACTTGGAGATGATATAGTTCTGGTTGCAGTGAATCCATCTGATCGTTCTGTGGAAGTTGATTTAGAAGCCGTTACAGGTAGAAGCAAATCTGAACCTTTGATGTTTGCTGGAAGTCAATTAACTGTGCAGCAGGATGGAATGAAACTCAAAATGGCAGGTGTTAGTTTTGGAGTTTTCAAATTGGTCTAGGACCTAACCCAGCGTCTGGAGACAGTCTCCTATTGGTCTAATGAACTGGAAAGACCAATAGGACAAATAGGACTCATAGGACCTAAACCATGTGCTGGTATGTCCTATGGCTCTTATTCCGAAATCCCAATATCGTTCATATCTTAGACTAAGAAAGTAGATTAAACAAACTATGCAGTACAGACCTCTCGGAAAAACGGGTTTACAGGTTTCGGCGTTGGCGCTGGGGTGTATGAGGTTGCCGGAAAATGATCCTGAGCTATCGGCGCAGGTAGTGGATTCGGCTATAGCGGCCGGCATCAACTATTTTGAGACTACGCGCGGTTATATCAACGGCAGATGTCAGCACCTGGTGGGTCCTGGTCTAAAAGGCCGCAGCAAGGGCTTGATCGTTTCAGGTAAGGCCTTTGTAGGTCCGGAGACAACTGAGGAGAGTTATCGGAAAGAGATTGACCTGCAGATGGAGATCCTCGGCGTTGATTATCTGGAGTTCTTTCAGGTCGGCTGGATGGCACTGGACAGGCTTGAATGCTTGACAAAGGGTGGGGCACTTGATGCTCTGAACAAGGCCCGAAGCGAAGGCATCATTGGTCACATAGGGTTTACCGGTCACGATACGGCAGAAAACTTCACAAAACTAGTGGAAACCGGTATTTTTGATACTCTCACGATTCCATACAGCCTTGTTGACCGGACATATGCGTCCACAATAAAGCGTGCAGGTGAACTCGGTGTTGGTGTTGTAGCGATGTGTCCTGTTGGTGGTGGAGTTCTATCCAGTCCCAGTCCTCAATTGCAGGAACTCATAGCCGGTGGAGCCAGGACCACAGCTGCAGCAGCACTACAGTTTGTCCTTGGTAATCCTGATGTGAGCTGTGCCTGTTCGGGTATGAATACGCTGGAAATGCTGGAAGAGAATGTTGCTACAGTTGATACATTCAAAGGCTTGACTGAAGAGGATCGGCTTCGAATGGAGAGCATTCTGGATGAGTTCCAGGACCTTGGCAAAAAATTCTGTACAGCCTGTAGATACTGCATGGATTGTCCTCAAGGTGTGGATATCCCGGCAAACTTCCATCTAATGAATATGGCCAGAATCTATGGTTTGACAGAATGGGCTCGAAATCAGTATGCAAAAATGGACCCACCAAAGAAAGCGGATGCCTGTATACGCTGTGGAGTTTGCGAACCAAAATGCCCCAACAACCTCCCAATTATGGACCAGTTAGCTGAGGTAGTGAACAAGCTGCATAGGGAATAACCACTGGAAATAGTGTAATGTTTGTCGCATTGGTCGTAAGAGTTCAGAATGACAATATTCCCATTACAGTGAACGGTTACCATTAGTCCTATTAGTCTTGTCTAGATATAGAAAGACCAATAGGACTAATAGGACTTATGGGACCAAGATTTGATTGCTTTAGCAATGTTCTCCTCAGTTCTCCTCCAGTAAAATTTCAAACGTCTTGAGTATTTTGTCATAGTGATCTAGATTTAACACCCAGGCGCGTTCGAGATGGGTCCTGAACCAAGTTCAGGATGACGTGTTTCCAATTACTCTGAACTGTTACCTCCTATACTCTCTTGACAATCCCTTGAAACTCCCTTAACATTCTATTCAGAGGAGGTGGCGTATTGCAGGCTACTACACCAACATATACCGAGAAAATCCGCAGTTTGCCCTGGTCATATCTCTCTAATGCTGCCAATAATGTGTTTGCATTCCTTACCGTATTCGGCACGGTATTCATCATCTTTCTGGACAAACTGGGATTACCTAAAGGTCAAATCGGTTTTATCCTCTCTCTTTTCCCGTTCTGTGGACTCATTGCTCTATTTGCTGCTCCAACAATTGCAAAATTCGGTCTTAAACGCACTTTTGTCCTCATGTGGGGTACTCGTAAGGTAGTAACCAGCTTCTTATTATTCACGCCCTGGGTGCTTTCGAAGTATGGCAGCGGGGCTGGATTTGCATATGTTGCCACCGTAATCCTGATGTTTGCTATCTGCAGAGCTATTGGCGAGACTGCCTTTTATCCCTGGATGCAGGAAGCTATCCCTGATAATATCAGGGGGCGGTTCAATTCTATAAATGCTACAGTTGGCAATATTGCTGCACTTGGTTCTGTTGGAATAGCAGGCATGGTTATCGGAAAACATGCTGGACTGAGTGCGTTTATGACACTCATTGCCATTGGTGTAGTTTTTGGATTTATTTCAGTATGGGCAGCTACCCGAATTCCTGGCGGTGCCCCGGTGCTATCTAATCCTGACCGGAGGAACCATTTCCAGGGGATGATGGAAGCAGCATCCGACCGCAACTTCAGGTTTTTTCTGGCTGGCCTGGCATTACTTACGTTCTCAACAGGAGTTGCAGGATTTATACCGCTTTATCTTACACATGAGGTTGGCATTTCTTCTTCTAAAGTAGTCATGCTGTCTATTGCTGCCTCACTTGGAGCACTCGCCGGATATCTATGGGGATGGGCATCCGACAGGTACGGCGGTAAACCTGTCCTGTTGTTATGCCTAGGCACCAGTGCACTTTTTCCAATTCTGTATATGATGATCCCCAGGCACAGTGGATACAGCATTTTGATCGCTGTGGTTATAATGTTTGGAGGCGGTATTTTTGCAGCCGGAGTCCAGACAGCAACTCAGCAGATAATGTATGTGAATCTGGTACCGCCGGAGAAGAATACCAGATATATGGCCCTGTATTACGCATGGATGGGACTAATTGGAGGTTTGAGCCCAATTTTTGCCGGTTATCTGCTGGAGCATACAAAGGGTATAACCGGTAGATTTGCAGTTTTTTCAATTGACTCCTATACTCCATTATTGCTGCTCAGTGCACTTGCTAACATAGGTGGTTTGTTGTTAATGCATAGTATCAAAGTAAAAGGCGACATTTCTGCAGGCAGGCTTGCAGGGATGTTTGTGCGAGGGAATCCACTGGCAGCGGCTGAATCTATTGTCAGGCATATGCTGGCTAAAGATGAACACGCCAGGGTGTCCAACACAGAGCGTATGGGGGTTACCGGCAGTCCTTTTCCTGCAGATGAGCTTCTGGAATCCCTGAGCGATCCCAGTTTTAATGTGCGGTATGAAGCCATTATTTCAATAGCCAGGACAAATATGGACCCTAAGCTGACTGAAGCTCTGGTTGGCACCATGCAGTATGATGATCCCTGCATCTCAACTGCTGCTGCCTGGGCTCTTGGAAAGATTGGTGATAGTAGTGCAATTCCAGCCTTACGTGAGATTCTAAGCACAGGCTTTCCATTGCTCAAAGCTACAAGTGCACGTTCTCTCGCCACATTAGGCGATACGGAAGCTATTACATTGATGGCTGAGTCATTCCACAAGGAGCAGGATGTTACTCTGAAGACAGCGTACGCCTCTGCGCTTGGAACTCTGCAGGCAAAATCAGAGACCCCTCATATACTGGAATTACTGGTTATAGTAAATGTAGAACTGGAGCGAAGAGAACTTGCTTCAAGCCTGGCAAGGATGATGGGGAGCGACCGGTATTTTGTGCGTCTGCTTCGGGAAGTAGCCAACGAACCCGGGAGCGCGCTTTCTCAAGAAGTCTCTGTGTTGACTTCCAGGTTCAAGAGACTGGGTTGGTTTGACAGTTCTTTGCTGGAAACTTCGAACCGGTGTGTTGAGGCGCTGGCACAGAACAATATCACACTGGGAGCTGGACTGATTGCTGATATATCCGTTCTTACTCTGAATCAGATCAGCAACCCTGAACAAAATCTAGTTGTGATTATCAAAGAATGTGCCAGGCAGCTGCAGGCTGTTCAACCGCTACGTATGGAATATGTGCTGCTGGCTCTGCAGGCTCTGGACAATATAGCAATATCATCAAAAAGTGTTCGGTAATCCGAAGCCCAAGCGCTATGCGGCTGTGCTTCGACAGGCCCAGCACGAACGGGGTGATTGCATTGCGGAAACAGTTCACTCTTGGAGTAAAACGTCATTCTATATTTGATTATTGCCCAGGCACGATCGAGATGGGTTCTGAATCAAGTTAAGGATGACGTGTTTCCAATTACTCTCCTAAGTAACACGATGGTTATTACTTCATTTCGATAACTCGCTACACCGAGTGGGCCACTAAACTGTTATGGATTTTCGGAATATCGGGAATTATACAAGCAGATAATAGTATCCATCTTTTTCCTGTATCTCTACATGCATGGAGAAGAGCTCTGATAACAGGGTCTGGTCCATCATTTTGTCTTTTGAGCCGTCTGCAAAGATTCTGCCGTCTTTGATCATTATGACGCGGTCGGTTTCGGGGATGATATTGTGCAGGTGATGGGTCACCATGATGATACTCCTACCCGTATGGGTAATCTTGCTTAAGGACCGCAGGAATTTTCGGGATGCGTATGGATCTAGAGAACTGGTAGGTTCGTCCAGTATTAGAGCCTTTGGATTGTGAACTAATGCACGGGCTATCAGCATTCTCCGCGCCTGGCCGGTGGACATATCAGTCATATACCTGCCTCCCAGACTTGCAATTTCCAGCAGTTCCAGAACTTCCTCGACTGACTTTCTCATCTGAGTAGTTACATACTGGTGGGGGTATATGCCAATACTGCTGAAATATCCCGAAAGCACCATTTCCCGCCCGGTAATCCGCCTGTCGCATATCTGCTGTAGATCACTGGAAACTATTCCGAGCATAGAGCGCAGGCAGTGCACATCCCATACAGTTTCCCCCAGAATTTTGACTGAAGAACCATTCGAATCCATTTGAGGGTAACAATCACGGGTGATAGTCTTGATGAGAGTAGATTTTCCTGACCCATTGGGCCCGATGATGGCCACATTCTCATCCAAAGTGACACTCAGGGATACGTTTTGCAGGGCATTAGTTGAACCCCGTTTTATAGTAACGTTATTGAATTCCAATAATAGCGGTGTTGATCTGTTTTCCAGCATAAAATACCTCTCATCCATTAACATGATAACAGATACAAACAATCCTGCCGACTGCATCGTGACTGTTCGGTTGTTTTGGGAGTATTGTAATCCCAAATGTAATGAACAATCTGCTTAAACGAATATCGGGAACCAGAAAGAGCAGATTACTGATTCTTCAGAACAAAACACGTCATGCCCAAGATGTATTCTAAGAATACACCACTTGTTTTGGCATCCAAGAGTAAGTCTATGGGTCCTGAAACAAGTTCAGGATGACGTAGATTCGGTTATCAATGCCAGGATATATACTTGACTACATTAGTGCAGGATTACAAAACTGTTCAGGATGACGTATTTCTCAAGGCACTGAATTATTGCTTGTGAGTTCACACGTGAAATATATGATCTGTTGCATGTAATGCAGGAAATTGAGAGCTATTTCGCGTAAGTAAAACAATCGTGATTTGTAGCTTTAAGGAGATATGTATATTGCTGAACGCTGGTAGTTTCCTGGTTGTTTCTATTCTATTGTTGTCATGCGCAATGATTACAGATGCCTCTCCTGTTTTTAAAACCACTTTTGACAGCAAGACAGGTCAATGGACCGGATTATTTGCCAACGGTCACAACCTGATATCTCAACCTGCAGAGGATGTCTCAATCTATTGGAATGGAGCACAGCTTCCACCACTTGCCGAGTGGAAACTGGTCTCAATAAAGCAAAGTCCCACGAAATCATCTGTCATACGTCAGGCAGGCAGCTGGCTGATCAGGACTGAGACTACAATTAAGAACCATGAGATCAGGCGAGAAGCTTTCTTTAAATGGAACGGTCAAGAGAAAGCTAGAGTTGTCGGCACATCATTGACAGTTCCACGTCTGCGTATATCAAAATCACCAGACGATTTTTACATAATGCCAAGCAGTTTCCCGGTCGTCAGGCATAAATACTCTTCTCTCAAACCCGGCAATCATTTAAATGAGAACTGGTGGATTCATGGAGAATACTGCATGGCTGCAGTACATTCTCCAAAGAGCAAGGCATCGCTGATTGTGGGATATGCTTTCAGAATGGATGAAGCAGGCGCTTCTGTTGATGAGCACAATGGTTCGGTTGATATCACGCATCGTTTCAATACTTCTGCTTTACTGAAACCAGGAGACGAGATCGATTGCGGAACTCAGATAATCCGTTTTGCTGCTGGAGATGAAGACCGGATGCGCGGTGAGATGGCTGATCTCTCCAACAGCATAGGAAACGGTCCACCTGCTGACTGGCCTGTGTATCTCAAGAAAGCTGTAGTATATGAAAATCACCCCTGGGGCCGCTTGGAAACCTGGAGTGATCTGGATAGAGGACAGCGCTATTCCCGTCTTACTTCTCTCATACCCTACTACCAGAAACTTGGAGTTACCACGATGTGGCTCCTGCCGGTGAGTTGGCGTCCACCCTGGGTTTATTCGCTGCCTGAGTTCGATCGGATCGACCCTCAGAATGGGTCACCCGAGGAGCTGAAAACTCTGATCAATACTGCACACTCAAAGAACATAAAAGTGCTTATCGACCTGGTTACATACGGGATCAGACCGGACAGCAGTGAAGTTGCCAAACTTCCTGCAGATGTCTGGTGCTACGATGAGAATGGTCAACGAATTGTTGTGTGGGGTGGATCGGTGCTGGCAGCAGACTGTTCCAATCCGGCCTGGCAGAAGAGAATAGGGGAAGTTGCCGGGTATTGGGCAAAGAACTTCGGTTTCGATGGCACAAGACTGGACTGTGTGGGCTGGGGGCAGGTGGAGAACTATAACAATCCCAGGATGAATGCAGCCGTTGCATATGGCGGCAGCCAGCTCAACAAAGTAATACGGGATTCCATGCGGGCATATAACAAGAATGCCGCTGAGCTTCCGGAAGGCGCTAAGCCACTGGTATTCAGAAATGCTGATATGGTATTCGGTTATCCGCTGTATATGAAGATGCGTGATATGACGGCAATGCCGGATTTAGCTGCGTGGATTGCAGACATAAAGGACTGGCTGGAGTTTGAGCGGGTCTGCTATCCGAGTAGAGCGGTCCCGGGCATTGTGAGATTTCTAGAAAACCACGATACAATCTCTGCTGCCGAATATTTTGGTGTTGGAACTTCACAGGCTTTGATGGCTACGCAGACATTTATTCAAGGTATTCCTATGATCCACCAGGAGGAGGAGACGGGATTTACCCAGGACCTATCCGCATGGCTGAAGCTGCGCAGAAGCGAGAAGTGTTTCTACGACGGTACAGCATCGTATACAAGCATCAAATGTTCCAATCCATATATACTTGCATTCCTGCGTAAATGCAACTCTGATGCAGCAGTTGTTGCTGTTAATTTCACCGGCGAAGATATTGAATGCACCATCTCATGGCCAAAGGATCTTAGTTCAAGGCTCCCGGATGTATATGATGCATTCTCAGGTAAACGCCTCAAAACCAGTGGAACAATAAAAGTCAGAGTACCGGCATACAGGCCAAAGATCGTTCTCCTGAAACCAGCGGGAAAACTGCCTGTGGTGAAGTCATACGATATTGTAGATCCTGCTTCAAGATTGAACTCACCTAAAACATCAGATTCAATTGATATCAAGAACGCCAAGCGCTGGTTTGTTAAGTCGGGAGAAGGTTATGTTGAAGATGATTTCAACAACCTGAATGCTAAATATATGCCGAATGAGACCATTACCACTGTTCTTCCGGTGCTTAGAAGAGCTTGGAATCCGTTATCCGGCGGATTGATGGATGGAATAAGCAAAGCTTCAATGGGAGTAATCACAGCTGACGGTAGAGTTACCCGGGTCGAATTTGATCCATCGAATGTAAGCGAAGCAAAAATAGTCGATCCTGCTGGTGATGGTAAAAATGCTCAGATTGTTGTGAAAAAATCAGACGAAGCCAGAAGCGATATATTTTCAATCCAAAAATGGATGACAATAACTCCACAGTTTGTTTATCTTAAAACTGGACACGGTATATTCTCACTGGCAAGAAAACACGGAGGAGTTCCGGCAGGTTGGACTAACGATAAGCTTTCTTCACCAAGTGCGATAGGCCTTGCTGATACATATACCGACTGGGGGATAATACCGAATCGCGAATTTGCTTCTGCAGATGGTGAAACCAATGCCCGGATGTATATCAGTGCAACTGAGCAATCTGCCACAGTCAGGTTTACAGGCTTTCTACGTGCAAGGGCGTGGAACACTGTTGCAGGATGTGGAATCGTTGGACCAAAGACTGAATACACGCTTGAATACACAATTGATGGGAGTGGTAGTGTAATTATCCGTATTGGAATCAAGCCATCAGTCGATGTACCTGCAGCCAGTGCGTTTTATGCGATGCGAATTCCTATTAGATCGTTTAAAAGCTGGAAATCAGTCAATGGAACAGACAAAGAAGGCGACAAGACCCAGGGGCGGTTAACTGAGTCCAAGACCACAGGCGCTACAGCCTACCAGGTGACTACTGCATCGGGTAAAGTAACAATAGATTCTTACAGAGCGTTTCAAAATGTCTTCCTGACAACCGATGGAGCCGTGTATCTGGCTCTATTGGAGGGAATGCGTGTAGATCTCAAAGAAGGCCAGGAATTGTCCGGGACTGTCAGGATTATGCTGGAGAAATGATTAATCAGGTATGTTAGAGTCAGGAGACATAGTAGTTGAAAAGCAGGTTCATTGAAAGTATCTTCCTTACCATTTGCATATTAATGTGTCAGGTGGCCCTTTTCGCTGCCAATGTATACCGTGAAGTTCCCCTCAAGGAGAAGATACAGGATAAAGACCTGACTTTCTGTGTTACTTTTGATAAGTTTTCAAGCAGTGCAGATTTTGCAAAAGGGAATCCAAGTTCAATAACTCTGCCTGATCTTGCTCTGGGGCTGCGTGGAATTCTTGGGTTTGATAATAAACAAGCGTTCCGGCCTGAGGGTGAAGAAGACCTGAAGTACAGTGTGGCAGGCAATGTTCTCCCTAATCGCGGAACTATCACGATGTGGGTATGCGGGCTGGATTATGCCCCAGAAGATGAACTGACTGACGGAAAGAAACGGGGCAATGTCTGCCTGCTGCATATGGTATTTACACAGGGTAACCGGAATGTGAATTATGAGCTCTATGAGTATGGAAATTCAGTCTACTTCGACTGGCAGAGTTCCGAAGAGCCTCTGGGCTGGGGAACAATTGGGCGAGTTCAGGTCACCCGGGCAGGCATCAAGCAGAAGCAGTGGCACCAGATCACTGTTACATATGATGACCGCAAGCTGGCCATCTATCTGAATGGAGAATTAGGCGCTGAGGGTTTTCTACCTGAAAAAGAATCAAAAACTCTCGACCTGAAACCTGACTCCAATTCATTCTTGGGAATAAAAAGCCGTTTCTATGAAGATAAGCACCAGTGGGGAGTGGCTGTCGATGATGTTAAGGTCTACTCCCGCGTTCTCACTCCGTTGGAAATCTATAATCAATACCAGAAGCTCCTGGTGGGTCAAGATGCCGGTAAGGCGAAAGCATACGATGTCCATTTGAATGGCGTAGATGAAGGCAACGGGCATAAGCTTGATCAAATAGAGGCAGCATTTGATTTCTCAATCCTTCCTGATGCAACAAAACAACAACTGCGTGCAGGCAGACTCAAACTAAACTATACTCTCACCGGTCCAAAAGGTTTTAAAACCGCCGGAACGTGGACTATATATAAGACAATAGAAGATAGGCGCATCTCCGGGATTACCAAGCCGGGCAGCTATAAACTTGCAACTTCGCTCAAATATTCAACTGGCAAAACAGTGAGAAACACTACAAGCATTGATGTTCCAGACCTGTCATTTGCAGGTAATGGAATTGGTGATGAAGACACTGTTCCGAAGATATGGTCTGCATTTGCTGTAAAAGACCGCATTATTACTCTCTGGAACCGCACATATACATTCGGAAATGGACCTTTGCCGGAATCTATTACTGTTTACAACAAGCCTCTTTTAAGTCGGGCTCCTGAATTGGTGATAGAGACTGCTGCAGGCAAATCCAGCATAAAGTATCGCACAGGTAAGACTACACGAACACACCGCGCTGTAACTTTCACCGGTACCGGAACTGCTGCTGGTTTTAGCCTGAATTACGCTACCACTGTTGAGTTCGATGGTTTTATCAAGTTTGATTTTGTTATTAAAGGGCGACCGGTGATCAGGTCCATGCGTCTGGAGTGGCAGGTCAATCCTGAAAATTGCCAGTTTTTGATGACTCCACTATTGCAGGAAGACAAAAAAACAGAATTTGCTTTCAAATATCCAGTCGGTGACTTGAATACAACTACTCAGCTATGGTTGGTATCTGAAGGTAAAGGCGGATTTGCATACTCAATGGCTAATGATGCCAATTGGGTCTACGATCCTGCTCAGCCTGTATTCAGAGTTAATAAAGCAACTGGCATGTGTTCGGTCAACATGATTACAAAGAGTGTAAAGCTGCCTGAAGCAACTCCTTACCAGGCACTGTTTATCTCAACCCCGACCCGTCCGCTGCCTGAACGCAACCGGGTTATAAGATTCGGCGACACTACCTCATCGCCAGTCAGATTCCTCAGTATGAACGATGGCGCGGGACTGGTCGGCACCGGGACATTCAAACCTCATCCGACTGCATATATTGAGGCGGTAAAAAATGCGTCAGCTCGAACCATTGGAGTCTATGGCATGGCTGATTCACTGACTACAGGTGTTCCGACTGCCAACTATTTCAAGAAGTACTGGGACATTCCCGGATATTTTGTCTACCCGATGCCTTACACCAGCCTGCTGGGAGATGGCAAGACCAAGAAGATAACTTACTTTACTGTGCCTGCCTGTGACGCGACCCATATAAAGGACTACCTACTGGGTAACATTAAGGAACTGCTGCACAATCCTTATTCTGACCCGATCTGGATGATCTACTACGATTTGTGTGGTGATGTGCAGTGCGGCAATACACTGCATGGGTGCAGTTTCAGGGACAAATTCGGACGCTGCATCAAGACATTTGCAATTTTAAACAAACGCAAACTGGTCGAACGTACGGTCCGTCTATGTCACGAGCAAAATAGAGTCGTAATGCTGCACAACCAGCGGTATTTCTATCCATTCTTTCATGGACTTGCGGACTATTTCTTCCCAGGTGAACAGCACAACACTTTATTGATACGGAATCCATATGGCTATACGGATGAACTCTCCGATGACCTTTATCGCAGCGAATACAACCGCAATACCCTTGGGGTAGGCGTTATCTTCCTGACAGCACTCGGACAGGCCAATGTTGCATATCTTAGCAATGATTCGTATACCGAAGCCATGTGGACAATGCTGCTGATGCACGATGTTGAGCCTGACGCAGCTTACTCATCCGTTTCACCAAACCAGAAAGTCTGGGATGCCCTGGAGAAGTATAATGTGCAGTCCCCATTAACGAAATGTCATTTATACTACAACCAAAACACTGTTACCAGCTCAGACCCGAATGTCCGGATAACGTATTATGAATGCCCGGACAGTAAATACATAATCGTACTAGCCAATAAAGGTAATCGGTCAGAGGAAACTAATATCAATCTGAGCGATCTCAAGTCCGGTGATTACGCAGTGCGTGAGGAATATACCGGTACAGATATGCAGGTAAAGAATGGTAGGCTACCGATTACAGTGCCTTCGCGTTCATTCCGGCTGATTGCATTTCCACCCAAACCATACTATCCTGTAGTCGATGATTGTTCAAAACAGTGGGCCAGTTGGAACTCTGATGGTGCCAAAGTCGATTTTAAACTCGATACAAAAACCGGTCACAATGAAAAAGGCAGTATGATGATCCAGTTGCACGAGGATACACCGGACAAGAGCGCTTTTTGTTATCTGAAGAGATTTGCAGTTAAACCGGGGAATACTTACACCGCTAGAGTGTTCGTCAAGACAGAGAATTTGCCTGACAACACAAAAGTATCCGTGTCTTTCCAGGGCTTGAATGCTGCTGGCGGTTTTCTGGGACTGCCTGTTCAAACGGCCAGCCTGACTGCTCCATTTGCTCAAGAATGGCAGGAAATAAACTTGAAATTTGCCATACCAGCGACAGGTGACTGGGCCCAGACAAGCAACCTGCTGGTGACGATGGGGCCTGAAAACACTAAAAAAGGCACAATCTGGTTCGACGACTTTGAATTATCAGAACTGGAATAGAACTGATTTTTATAACCACGGAATACACGGAAACAAATTGGGTGAGAACTTACTTATAAGGCTGTGCATTCTGCGAAGACAGGAAATAAACCAGTTCAATCCGCCAAGACAATGAATATTACCCTTCCGTGTATTCAGTGTATTCCGTGGTTAATAACTGTATTACAGTATTGAAAGGAAGTAGAAAATGTCTCTAAAGGCTGGAAGTTCAGTTGTTCTTATAAATCCGGAGATTGGTGATGACCTTTGCGGGCAGTTTCACCGGCGGTTTGTTGAGTATATTCGCGACAACCTGGAAGCTAACGCTTTCTATTTAGCTGACGAATCCGAACAGGTTCTGATAATCAATCTTGACCTTGCGGGTTTGCTTCTAACCTCATATGTGCGAGAAGCTTGTGATGACATAGAAGCTGCGACCGGTGTGCCAGCACGAAATGTCATTATCAACAATACCCACACTCACGATGCCCCGGATACGCTGGGTCTTTTATTGGATGCTCCTAAGAACGATGTTTATCTGGCAAAACTGCGAGTCTGGCTGGTAGAGGCTGCAAAGGCCGCTATCGCTTCAGCCCGTCCTGCTAGAGTTGGTTGGGCATCCGGTGAAGCGCATATCGGGTATAACCGGCGAGTATGCTGGGCTGACGGATCTCATACAATGTATGGTGACACTTCTCGACCAGACTTCACTGGTATCGAAGGACCCGATGATCCTTCCCATACAGTGTTTTTTGCACTCGATGAAGCTGATAAACCAATAGCTATCCTCCACAGCAACTGCTGCCACGCGACCTGCATGGAATCTGAAAAGTTTGCATCTGCAGATTTTCCAGGCGAAGCAAGATCTCTGCTGCGCGGAACTTTTGGCCAGGACTTGCCTGTTCTGTATTTGCAGGGTGCCAGCGGTGATATTTCACCCTGGGATCAACTGCATCCCGGCCACCACGACACGGAACGCCGCGCAAAAGAGATAGGCGCACTGCTGGCTGCTGAGACTATGCGACTTATTTACGCTGCTAAAACTACCGATTCTCCAATCTTCCGGCATGCATATGAAGACGTCGCAATTGGTGTCCGCCTGCCTGAGCCTGCCGATCTTGCCCATGCCCGTGAGATGGCTGCGCTGGGTGAAGAGAAAGCCGGACGGTTTGAATACATCAACAGCGTCTCAGGCGTTTTACGCTTGTATGATACCTATAAAGACAACCCGATTGACATGCTGGCTGTTCATGCGGTCCGTATCGGTGATTATGCGATCATCACTAACCCTTGTGAGCTTTACTGCCGTTTCGGACTCGATATCAAACATCGCAGTCCAGCAGCAGTAACCGCAGTGTCGCAACTCTCTGATGGTTTCTCAGGATACTGTCCAACAATCCCGGCACTGATGGGTGGTGGTTATTCGGCATTTGCCATCTACTGGTGCCGTCTGGAAACTTATGCAGGCTATAAAATAGTTGAAGCATCCGCAAAATTGCTCCACGATCTCTGGCCAATAGGCGAGGTGAATGCCTGATGTCTACACTGGATGATTCAGCACGCCGCGAGTATTGGACCCGAATGATGGATGATGCCGATGCGTTTATGCAAGAGATCACCATCTACCCGGTGAAGGAGTGTATGGAACCGATGGTATCTTTACGGGATGCCGTTGAGTCTGCAGGGATAGAGGTTGTGTTTTCAGATAAACCGCATGTTCACGGCTTGCCACGGCAGTATTTCATGCGATCAGGATTAATCAAACAGTACCTTGCTGTAACTAAAGAAATGAATAGCCGGGGTTGGATGCTCAAGATGGAGGACTGTTACCGAACAGCTGAGATGCAGACTCTCGGCCTGCAGGAACATATATTCAACTTCATCCTGGAAAAGGTTCAGTGGGAATGCGGGCAGGATACTCCACCGTTGGATTTATTGTACCGCCGTCTGGGTTCATTAATAGCCCTGACTCCAAAGGTCGGCACCCACATGTCTGGAAGTGCTATGGACGTCTCTGTGTTATTGCGTGATACGGGGGAGGAACTTGACCGGGGTAGACCTTACCTGGAGATGTCAGAGCTTACACCAATGGAAACTCCGTTTATATCTGAACAGGCCCAACAGAACCGCAGGGATATCACAAACCTTATGCAAAAGCATGGTTTCATGGCATACCCTTGGGAATTCTGGCACTACAATGATGGTGACGCATACGCTGAACTCCTGAACAAGACCGGAAGACCTGCAAAATATGGTCCGATATCAATGGATCCAATGACTGGATCTGTGACACCGATTGAGAACCCAACAAAACCAATAACGGAGCCTGAGATTATCCGCGAATTAATGGATAAGGTGATTGCCAGATAAGTTTGGATTAATAGTATCAGAAATATATCTACTGATTTCGCAGATTATTTATTGTTTTAATCATACAGCGTATAATGGACCCAGTATTCTAGACAATATTTTCTGCAAAAATAAGTTAGAATCTAGCTATGAGAAAACGCTACAGTGCCGATTTTAAAGTCCGTGTTGTGCTGGAGGTCTTGAAAGAAGAAATGACCGTATCCCAGGTAGCATCTGAATATGATGTTCACCCGAATCAGATAAGTAATTGGAAATCACTTTTGCTCTCTGGGTTGCCAAGTGTATTCGAGAAAG
>Ga0073936_10001125_pt1 | contig 41693 bp, 31 predicted proteins | sample AliMusrvi5mmetaG_FD_87041 | JGI IMG/M metagenome (GOLD analysis project Ga0073936, IMG submission 87041) | Freshwater lake bacterial and archeal communities from Alinen Mustajarvi, Finland, to study Microbial Dark Matter (Phase II) - Alinen... | ecosystem: Environmental > Aquatic > Freshwater >...
CCCTGTTTTCGTGGGTGTCATTCACTCGTGCGAACTACAATAGATACACCAATGGTGGCAAAAATGGCCTAAAACACTCAGAAAATCGACATCGCCTGGCACGCCCATGGTGGCACAAAAGTCACGTTTCACCACTCGTCTGGTGATCGCGTAGCGAGTGCGTCCGGGGGCGGAAAATAGGTGCCTGGGCAAGGATCGTGGAGATAACGTCGGGAAGGTCTATCCTCCAGCAGGGGCTTGCAACTACCTGCAAAGACTTGGCGCCGAGCCACGGATATGACCATGACGTTCAGGGGTATAGGCAAGCCTTTTTCGAGTAAACGGCACGATTTCTGAAAACCGACCTTGACGATGTACTTATGTACATGTACACTTTCTGCATGGGCCGGCAGATTGGACATCTCGACGCGGATTGTTTCTACGTCTCCTGCGAACGGGTGCGGCACCGCTTCCTGCGCGGGCAGGCGGTGGGCGTGCTCGGCAATCAGGGTGCCTGCATCATCGCCAAAAGTTACGAGATGAAGGCCCGCGGCGTCACCACCGGCATGCCCATCTGGGATGCCTTGCCGCTCTGTCCCGAAGGTATCTTTATTAAGCGTGATTTCGAGTGGTACGAGGTTCTTTCGCGGCAGATGCTAGAGATCGTTCGCTCGTCCAGCCCGGCAGTGGAATACTACTCGATCGACGAAATGTTTTTCGACGCCCAGGGAATGTCGCTGGACGATGCCAAGTCGTTGCAGCAGCGTCTCTTGAGCCAAACGGCCGTGCCGGTGAGCGTGGGTGTGGCCGCCACCAAGATCTTGGCGAAGTTAGCATCCACTTCGGGCAAGCCTTTTGGATGCGTATACGCCGTGGGGGACGCTGTGGTGCGACGGTTGCTCCACGACCGACCGGTGGATAAGATTACCGGAGTGGGCCGGGGCAGTCGCGCGAAACTGGAATCCTACGGCATCCGCACCTGCGAAGACTTCGCCCAGGCCGACCGGCGACTGATCCGGCGCCTGCTGACCAAACGCGGCGAAGACCTTTGGTGGGAACTGAATGGCACGCCGGCGCTGCCGCTGAACACCACGCGCACCGCCCACAAGAATCTCAGCCGCGGCGGCAGCCTGGGGATGGCCACTGCCGACCCGGAGCGGCTGACGGGCTGGGTTGCGCGGAACGCGGAACGCTTGGTCGAGGCCCTGGACTATCATGGCGTCTACTGTGAACAGCTTGCCATGAGCCTGGGTTTCAAGGACGGCGGCAGCGCAGCGCGGCAAACGAGCCTCGCCGCCACGGCGGGTTTTCAGAGTTTATACCTCGCGAGCCTTCGGCTCTTGGCCAGTTGCTGGCCGGCGGGACGGGTGGTTTCCTACATGCACTTGATCGCCGAAAAACTCACTGCCCGTCAAGATGCTCAGCGCAACCTGTTTGGAGAATCGGACCCGCGGCAGCAAGCGAGCGACCGAGTCAAACGATCGATTAACCAGCGGCTCGGGCGGTTTGCAATCCGCAGCGGCGCCACCTTGCCGTTGGATGACATCTACCGCGACGCGACCAACTCCCACGACATTTGCGACGTGTACGGGAAGACCTGTTTTTAACCTGACTTTTCAAAAGCCATGTGTTTTGGTATTGCACTGCCGATGGATGCCTTGCCGGAGAACCTGGTGCTTCAGCACCAGCGGCGTGTGGCGCTGCGCGAGCCAGGCGCTGCGCGCGAACTGCGTTTTCTCTTCCGCGACCTGCAAGCCGAACTCCCTGCCTGGCATGGAAACCAGTTGGCCATTTATTCGTGGGGCAATCGCGACGACAAGGGTTCGCGTCTGCCGCGTACGGGATGGTGTCGCCAAGAGTCCTTGGAAGCAGGTCGTTGGCGCTATCTTCATCCAGAGCCGGTGGACATTCCCGCTGCCATGGGCCTGGAAAAAGGCGTCTGGTTCATGATCCCCGAGGGCATCCGCGGCATTCTCCTTCGGGACGAACGCGACCTACCACACGTTTACATGCTCACGCAACCGGCATCGCACTACTACCAAATCATGACGCGACACGATCGGATGCCCGTTCTTCTGGGCCAGCAGATGTGAATGGCTACAGCACGCCCTTCGTGCTGGGCACGCCGGTGATCCGCGGATCGGACTCCAAGGCGGCGCGAAGGGCGCGGGCAGCGACCTTGAAGATGCCTTCGGCAATATGATGGCTGTTGCGGCCGTAGTGGACGAGGATGTGTACGTTGCCCAAGACGTTGGTGGCGAAGGCGTGCCAGAAGTCGGCAACCAACTCGTTATCGAACTCGCCGATCTTGGCTGTGGGGAATTTGGCTTTGAAGACGAAATAAGGCCGCCCGCCCAGATCGACCGCGCAGGTAGCCAAGGTCTCGTCCATCGGCAGCGTGAAGTGGCCGTAACGGCGGATGCCAGCCCGATCACCCAGGGCCTGACGCACGGCCAGACCCAGGCAGATGCCGACATCCTCGATCGTGTGATGTTGATCGACGTGCAAGTCGCCGTGGGCCTCGATCGCGAGGTCGATGGCCGCATGTTTGGCTAGAAGCGTGAGCATGTGGTCGAAGAAACCGACGCCGGTGGCGATCTGCGCGCGGCCGCTGCCGTCGAGATCGACTTCAAGCCGGATATCGGTTTCCGCCGTTTTACGCTGGATGGTGGCCGTGCGCGACATTGATCATTTCTCGATTTCTGTAAACTGCAGGGTGCGTGGAGCAAACCCTCGGGGAGAGGGGAGTCTAAACAATCTCCGCTAATTTTGCCACGCACGTTTCTATTTCTTCATCCGTGCCAACGGTGATCCGCAGGCCGTCGCCCCAACCGGGATATACCATGTATCGGACGAGAATCCGCTGCCGTTTCAGTTCTTCGTACATCGGCTGGACACTCTGCCGACTCTGCGTGGCCCAAACAAAGTTAGCTTGCGAATTGGGCACGACAAACCCTAAATCCCGCATAGCCGTCACCAACCGACCGCGCGAGTGAAGGATCTTTTCACGGGTTTGGGCCAGCCAGGGCTGGTCACCAAGGGCTGCCGTGGCCGCGGCGATCGACAGTGCGTCGCAGTTGTAGGAATCCTTCACCTTGACGAACTGTTGCATCAGGTGCGGTTGGGCCACCAGGTAGCCGAACCGCAGACCGGCCAGGGCGTATGACTTGCTCAGCGTCCGCGAGACCATGATCTTCTCGTTTTTTGCCACGAGGTCCATGCAGTTCGTTTCCGCAAAGTCGGCATAGGCCTCATCGACCAGCAAAGGGCAAGGCAACCGTTGGGCCAGTTCTAGCACGGCCTCCGGCGGAATAACGGTGCCGGAAGGGCTATTGGGATTAGCCAGGAAGACCAGCCGCGGATCGTCGCGGGCTTGGCCAAACGTCTCCGGAAGCGTCCAGTCAGGCTCGAAATGGATCTCTTCACTCCGCGCGCCTTGTAAGTCGGCCAGCGTGCGGTAAAGGACATAGCTGGGATACGGCAACCGCACTAATTGCCCTTCGCCGACCAAGGCTCGGGTAATGATGGTGAGGATGTCGTCGCTGCCGTTGCCCGCCATGATCCAGTCGGGCGGCACGCCGAGCAGTTTGCTCGCGCAGCGGCGAAAAGCCCCCGCCATCGGATCGGGATATTTTTGCAGTCCACGTTGCAATGCCTCGTGGACCGCTACGTCCACCACCGGCGAAGGTGGGTAGGGGTTCTCGTTGGTGTTCAACTTGATGAACCCGTCGCCCTGCGGCTGTTCGCCGGGCACGTAACCGGAGATGGAACAAATGTTGGAGCGGAAGTAGGACATTCCAGGAAATGGTTACAACAGTTATTATTTCGCCGGTCCTAAGCCAACTCCACGGCTAACTCCTGCCCGGCCTCGATGGTGATTTCGTTGGTAAACTCGATCGTTGCTCGGCCGTTCGCCAAAGCCAACCGCGCTTCCACCGGCTTGCCGACCAAAGTCACGGTGGCCTTGGTTGGATTGGTCCCAGTAGCCGGCAATAGACTCAAGGTTTTCAACGCCAGCTTACCCCAGCGGATGGCCAATTCGGCCTTGCGGCGGCCAGCGTCGTCCTTCTGCGAAAAAGTTCCCCAGCCGTCCGTCGTTGTGAACGCGGCGCGGAAGTTCTCCGGCGATAGCCGCGGGGCAAAGGCCAGATACCGCTTCGGACCGTGATATTCATAGCCACAGGCCGCCAGGTAGACGCCATAGCTGGCCATCGAGCGGGCATAGTGGTCGCCGCATTCGACTTCGTTCCAGGGATTGCGGCGCGAAGGATGATAGCGATCGTGGATCGCACGGGTCACGGCCAAGCCCTCCTGGACCATCCCCTCCCAGATCATGTGGCCGGCCGCCTGATACTCGAAACCATTCATGCACTCGTTGAAGTAATAGTCAAAACCCGTTTGCTGCCGGGCCGCTTCACCTTGCGGCCAGGTACACATGATCAGACCGGCCTCACCCGCCATGGCATACCAACGGCCCGGCTTGTGGGCATTGCGGAACGGGCCGACGTCCGGGGCAAAGTTGTATTTCCAGAGTGCGGCGAGGGCCTTCTTCACGTTGCCCTCGGGCAGAATGCGGCCCAGCCCGACCTGGAAAGCCCAGCTTTGCCCAAAAACCTGATCGATCTCGCAACCGTTGTGCGAACCGACGCTGCGGACGTGGTCCTTGTCGGGAATCTGGTAGTAATACTCGCCGTTGAAGAGTTCGCGATCGAGGTTGCGGCTGCCGCGATCAAAGATCTCGCGGGCTGTTTTTGCAAATTCGGCGTCTCCCACTTCCTGGGCCATTTCCTCGCAGGCACGCAAGGCGGCCAGGTAGAGCGAACTGAGCCAGGCGACCTTGCCGAACCAGGGCTGATCGAGCGTGTTATGCTGTGCCCCCTCGACAAGCCCTTCGCCCTTATCCATGTGGATCAGGCATTGCATGGCCAGCTTGATCCGCGGCCAAAGCTCCTTGAGCAAGGCGCTGTCTGGAGACATCTGGTGTTCGCGATAGGCGCGCAAAATACACCCAGCCTGGCCATCGACCGCCAGTCCGGCCCCTTCGCCACGGTGGTTGATCACGCCGCTGCGTTTATCCAGTGCCGTGCCGAAATCGGTCCGCTTGCGGAGATCGCGTTCCAGTTCAGGAAAGAGGCGTGCTACGGCGTGGGCATAATGCCAGACGTGCGTGCAGGTGCCATCGCAGCAGCCGACGCCTTCCCAACCCCAGAAGCGGCCCGTTGCGAAGCGATGCGCCGTTGACGTGGCCAGGATCGACGTGTTCAAAAAGGTGCGATCGAGGAACCAGTAGGGCAGCGTCGAATCGTACCACGTGTCGTGCCAGAGGCGGGTCTGGGCGTGGAGCGCAGCAAAGTGGGCCGCCAGGTGCTCGGCAACCGCGGCGGCATGGTCAAAACGCTTGGCATAAAATCTTCCGCCATCCTTGAGCTTGAGCCGCGGGAAATGCCAAGTGATGGCAAAGGTCGCGGTCGCTTCCTGGCCGGCTTCCAAGGCCACCTTGCGAACGATCGAACCGATCAACTTGCGGCCTGCCGGTTGCGGGGCCTGTGGCTGCGGATTGGCGACAAAGGCGGCGGCGGGAAACTTGCCTTCACCCAAAGCCGGGGTGGCTCGATCGGCCTCGACGGGTTCCAAGAGGGCCAGGGCCAATGTGCCGATGTCGTGATGCTCACCCTCCTTGGGCGCTCGACGACCCTTGGCGATGTCCGGACCTTGGAACTTCTTGGCCGCCTCGGCGCTGATGTCGCTCTGAATGGCTAACAGCCCCGGCTTCCGCAAGACGTCATTCCGTCGCTCGAGAGCGTTGCCAGGCACCGTGAACAGCCCAACGGCGTTCTCCAGCCAGCCGGCTAGTTGCACTTCGATCTTGCCGCTACTGGTATTCTTGATCGTGTAGCGCATCACGGTCGCGGGCAGGCTCGACTCTTGCGTATCTAGGGGAACGAGCGGCGAGAATGCCTCCAACGATACGGCAACAGGCGACTTTGGATCGCGATACTCGACGTGCGCGATTGGATACTCGCCGCAAAAGGTGATGTCGGAAAAGCCCGTGTGATCCAAGGCGCGGACTTGCTTCTCGGGGCCGGTTGCGATCTCGATGGCAAAGCCTTGCTCTAGTGGCGACGAGGGAAGCAAGGGATGGGCGTAGTTGCGGTCGCCGGTACCCATTTTCCTATTGAAGATATCCCAGTGCCAGAGTTTGCCGTCGCCGCCTAGATAGAGATGGCCCGCGCAGAGTCCTCCGATGGGCATGCCAATCTTTTCCAGATCCTTGCCGCGGTAGACCTCGCGCGCCCCGCGGTCAAAGAGCGACTTAACCCATTGGGGATCGAGCTTTTTGTCGGCTGGGATGAGTTTGTTCTGTTCCGACGCCTCGAACGGACCCGCCATGATCGGCATCGCGGGAATCGCGGTTGCCGCGCCCGCCAGCGTCAACGTCTTGATGAAATCGCGGCGTGGGATCCCGCCGCAATTGCCGGAGGGGCAACATTGGCTCGATTGCGGTTGTTGAGCATTATTTTCGTCCATGGCAGAATCCTTGGTTGCGGGAAATGGCTAGGGGGGAAAAGAGTGATTATCGCTCCGATTTGAACGGGCTGCAACTGGCTTCCAGGCTTGCCGCCGCTCCGCGGCTAATAGCAATACAACCTATTCATCACATACAAAACTGTCACCACGGTGGCCAGTGTCAGGGCTACCATGCGAGGATCGCTCCAGCCTGTGATTCGGCCGCGAAGAAATGCCAGGGGATGGTCCCAGCAAACGCCGTCAACCTTCTGACGCGGCGGAGGCGAAGTCATAAGACTCGTGCCGACGTAAACCGCGATACATACTCCCCAGAGCATCGCCCCGAAAAGCATGAAGGGAATGCCCAGGCCAAAGTGGGGATCCGTGACCAGACCTAGAAAATTATGACTCGGATCGGCATCCAAGTAGGCAGCCAGTTCCTGGAATCGCCGCGGCTGGAAATAGCCCAGCAGCAGCCGGCTGATGCTGGGTAGGTCGACGATGAAATAGACAATGCCCACCGTGCAGCCGATGCCAAAGGTGGCCAGCGCAGCCCGCAGATCGCCACGTTTCCAGAGCAGGCCGAAGAGGAAGACAGTCGTTACCGCCGGGGCGAACGTCATGGGAATTTTATTGATGGCCTCGAAAATTGTGCCGAACTGCCCGCCTTGCGTTGACCAAGCCATGGCCAAGACCATAATCACGCCGGTCGTCCAGCGGCCGATCGTCACCACGCGAGTGTCGGCCATGCGAGGTTTCAACCGCTTGACGATATCGACGGAGATCAGCGTGGCGCAGCTATTCAGCGCAGCCGCCATGCAACTCATCAAGGCTGCCACCATGCCCGCCGCTACCAGCCCCTTGAGCCCGACGGGAACCAGTTGTTGGATCATCCCGGCCAGCAGAAGATTGTAGTCGGGCTTTGCGGCGGAACCGAGGTTCACCTCACCGTGCCGGAACATGATGTAACCCACGGTGCCGGGGAAGACCATGAGGAAGACCGGCAGCAGCTTGAGGAAGCCGGCAAAGAGTGCCCCGTTCTGGCCATTCTTTTCGTTCTTGGCGCCCAGCACCCGTTGCACATGGGTCTGATCGGTACACCAATACCAAATACCCAGGATCGGGTAGCCGAAAAGAATGCCCAGCCATGAATAGTCGCGGAAGTGACCGTCCTGGCTGACGATCGATTGCACCATATTGAGCTGCTCGGGCTTCATCGCCTCGCGAAAGGCGGTCACGGAGTGGATGCCTAGCGCGGGCAAATGTGCGATTGAAAGGGCCGTGACCATGATCGCGCTGCCTAGCAGTAAGAAAACCTGGATCGTCTCCGTGACCACAACAGCCTTCAAGCCGCCCAAGGCAGTGTAGGTGACCGTCAGCAGCGAGATCACCAAGATCGAGTAGAGCATGGGAATACCGAGGAAGCTCTCAAAAAGCTTCGCCGCGGTGAACATGCTGATGCCGATATGGATCAAGAGGGCCGCCAGGATACTGATGACGGCCAGGATGGTCCGCGCCGGCGAACCGAACCGCTTTTCCAGGAACTCGGGCAAGGTCGTGATCCGCGTCCGCAGATAATATGGCGCAAAGACCAGTGCCAGGAGGATCAGCGTATAGCAGGCCATCCATTCAAAGTTGCCCACAACGAGGCCCTGGTCGGCACCGGCGGCTGCCAACCCCACGAGGTGGATGGTGGAGATATTCGAGGCAAAAACCGCCGCCCCCACGGTGAACCAGCCGAGCGATTTGCTGGCCAGGAAATACTGCTCGCTGGAGGCATGTCGGCGATACCCAGCACGGATGCCGATCGCCGTAATGGCCAGCAGGTAGACGGCAATTACCACATAATCGAGCACTTCAAACGCACCGTAATGCATATGCACGGCTCCTCGCACAAAGTATGACAGGACAATCCGACCCAGGAAATACTGCCAATGATTTTAATGGAATAGATGCTCCACCGCAAAGCCCCCCAAGCACGGGGTCTGTCGATTTAATCGAAAAACCTTGTTGTGGCCGGTCTCCCGACCGAGCCACACCGCCGACCGAAGGTCTCCCATTAACCAGGACGCCTTCGGTCGGACGTTTCGGAGGGTCAGGAGACCCTCGCCGAACTTAGTTCTGGTTGGAGTTTCGATTAACCCACCATTTCCTTTGGGGTTTGCTCCACGCACCCTACAATTTATGAATAATCCGGGCTTTAGGCGGAACTACGAGAGTCTTCACGGTCCGTCCTGGCATCAAGCTGCCGATCTTACCCAATCCACCCTGCCGGATTTAATTGTAGGAATGGGCAAAGTTTGCCGATTATATGATCTACGCGAAGATTAAGGACAAAGTATTCGCCTAGTGCTGGTCGGAGTCAGAGGTTCCTGGATCTGATTGCAAGGACGTAACCTATTGTGAAAAAATATCTTGCAAAGAATAATCGGATCGGAATACCGCGCATGATGACACGGGTTGGGGCCACATTTATCTCGACCCTGCTCTTCATTCAGCCCGCCTCGGCCCAAAACGGGCTAGTCGTTAAGCTCTATGTATGTCCGCAGGGACAGGCCGCAACGATGGCCGATAATTTGCGGAACGAATACGGCGTAATTCCTAGCGTGCGAGTAGCCGCCGACGAGCGAACCTCGCGGGTGATCGTCCAGGCGCCACCGGAAGTCCAATCGCGTATCAGCCAGCGATTGGCTGCGGCGTTCCCCGACTTGCAGCTAGCTCCCGAGAAGGCGGCCACGACGGACCCGCTCGAAGTTCGCCAAATTTCTCTGAAACGGATTCAGGCCGACCAGCTCGAAGCGGCATTATGGAGTACCCTGGGGAATCGGTTGACCGCCCTGCCGGAACAGCGTAGGGCACTGCGCGGCTATCGCTTGGCGTTGTCAGGCCCCAGAGCGGTCACGATTTGGATCGATATCAGCACCAGACAGGTCAAGATTGAAGGTTCCGTCGTGGCAGTCGATGCGGCTGTCCGCTTGATCTCCGTGCTTGATTCGCCGCAAGACGGTGCGGGTCGAAACGTGCGGCTGATGCCCTTGCATCCGGCCCAGTTGGCCAGTGTGCAGCGGGCCGCCTCGCTGATTCGAACGGCGAGCGGTGTGCCAGCGGCAGCCTTGCCCCTGGCGGCCCTGCTCATGCAACCGCGGCCCGACGCCCCGGCAGCGGACGGTAATGCACCGACCCAGCTTCCCCCGGTTCCAGCCGCGAATCCTGAAGTTTCCGCGGCACCCGGAGCACGTCCCGGCGAAAAGCCAGCCGAGTTTGGCGGCCTTTCGCGGATCGTGAACCCGGTGCAGATGGAAGTCATCAACGGACTTGACGTGCTGGTTCTGCGCGGCAACGCACAGGACGTGGAGCAGATGATGGAGGTCGTACGGCAGATTGAACGTCTCAGCGCGGAAACCGAGCCGGCGATTGATGTCCTGTCCATGAAGCACATTGAATGTGACGTTTTGGCTGCCCTGGTCAAGGCATTGTACGACGAGGTTTACATGGCGCGGCAGGGTGCCGTGAGCATCACGCCTTTAGTGATGCCCAACGCGATCCTGATTGTCGGCCGCCCGGAAAACGTGAAGACGGTGAAGGAACTCGCTGCTCGTCTCGACCAGCCGACGGTTCCCGGTGCCCAGTTCCAGGTCTTCCATCTCCGCTACGCAGCGGCCGCCACGGCGCAAATAACGATCCAGAATTTCTTTGTCGATCGCGGCGGATTGAGCCCGGCAATCCGCGTCACGGCGGATACGCGGTCCAATGCCTTGATCGTCCAGGCCGGCCCACGCGACATGGCCGAGGCTGCCGAACTGATTCGGCGGATCGATGTTTCCAGCAGCGCGTCGGTCAATGAAGTGCGAATCATTCGGCTGGAACATTCACTTGCCCAGGACATTGCCACGATCATGCAGACGGCAATCGGGAACTCGACCGGCGGCGGGAACCAAGGTGCGGGCAATCAGCAGGGCGGACAGGGTGGACAGCAAGGCGGGCAGCAGTTTGGGCCAGGCGGACAGCAGTTCAGCCAGGGCCAGAATGCCCCTGGCACGGCAGGCGGCAACCGTGGCCAAAACGAGCAGCGGGCAGCTATGCTTCGCTTTCTCATGGTCGATGCCAAAGGCCGCAAGCTGCTGAATTCGGGAATTCTTACCGACGTCCGCATCACGGCCGATGTCCGCGCGAATGCCCTGGTGATCTCCTCGCCGCCGGACAACCTCGATTTACTGGAAGGCCTCGTGCGGCAATTGGACAATCTGCCCGCGGCCGAGGCCCAGATCAAGGTCTTCACCGTCGTCAACGGCGATGCGACGAACCTTTCCGACATGCTCAAGACGCTCTTCACGGGGCAGTCCAGCACGAGCGGCCAGCAGGGCATCTTCCCGATGCTTCAGACGGCAGCCAGTAACAGCGAGACTTCGATGGTGCCGTTGCGATTTGGCGTCGACACGCGGACCAATAGCGTGATCGCCTCGGGCACGATGGCCGACCTGCACATCGTGGAGGCGATTCTCACGAAGCTGGACGACGGCGAGGTGCGGCACCGCAAGAGCGTGGTGATCCGGCTGAAGAACTCGCCCGCCACCGACGTGGCCACGACGATCAACCAGTTCCTCACCACGGAGCGGCAGATACTTCAGCAGGCCGGGCCGGGGCTGACCAGCGCTTTCGAGCAGATCGAACGCGAAGTGGTCGTTGTCGCGGAACCGGTCACGAATAGCCTGGTACTGAGCGCCACGCCGCGATTCTTTGAAGAGGTTCGTGGAATCATCGACCAGCTCGACGCCCGCCCGCCCATGGTCATGATCCAGGTGCTGATCGCATCGATCGAATTGGGAAACACCAATGAGTTCGGCATTGAACTCGGGTTGCAGGATTCGGTGCTCTTCGACCGCAGCATCCTCAGCAACCTACAGACGACCTCGACCACGTTGCCTAACGGCACGACGACCTCGCAGGTGGTCTCGGCCAATAACACGCCCGGCTTTAACTTCAACAACGGTGATCCGCTGGGAAACAGCGGCCTGGGAACGACGCTGCATCCAACGAACGTCGGCGGCCAGGGTCTCTCGAACTTTGCCGTCGGCCGCACAAACAGCCAGTTGGGCTACGGCGGCCTCGTGCTTTCCGCAGCCAGTGAGAACGTGAGTGCCATGCTTCGCGCACTGGCAGAAAACCATCGCGTTGAAATTCTCCAGCGGCCGCAGATTATGACCCTCGACAACCAGCCTGCCTTCATCCAGGTCGGACAGCGAGTGCCGCGGATCACGGCCGTCTCGAACAACGCCCTGACGGGCAATACGAATTCCATCACGTTGGACAACGTGGGACTGATCCTGGGCGTGACTCCCCGCATCAGCCCCGACGGCCTCGTGGTAATGCAGATCGACTCGGAAAAGTCGGATCTGCAATCCGATGCGACTGGCATTCCAATCTTCACCTCGCCCACGGGCCAGGTGATCCGCTCGCCGATCATCAATGCCACGACGGCCCAAACCACGGTCGCGGCGATGAGCGAGCAGACTATCGTGATCGGCGGCCTGATCACGAAGAGCCAGACCAAGACCCACCGCAGCGTGCCCGTACTGGGTGATATTCCCCTACTGGGCAATTTGTTCCGCTACGATGGAACGAGCGAAAACAGGACCGAACTGCTGATCATCATGACGCCACACATCGTCAAGAGCCAAGCGGACGCCGAGGCGATCAAGCGGATCGAGGCCGCCAAAATGAGTTGGTGCCTTTGCGACGTGACCAACATTTACGGTGAAGCCGGCCTGCGGCGGCGGACCGATGAATGGACCGACGGCGAGATCCCCGCAATCTATCCGGACGCCGGCCCGCAGCCCGCCGGCAGTCAGCCGACGGGACCAGATGTAGTTCCGGCACCCAATGGCCAGCCCGTTGGCCGACTCAAGCCCATGCCTCGAACGCCGGCAGCACCGCAGTCGGGCGAGTCCGGTGCCCCGCCACTCATCCAACCGATCGAGACCGATCCAAGCGTTTGGATCCGCCGTTTTCCTGCCCCGCAACAGGCTCGATACGGGGATCAACCGCAAGCACAGGCACCGGGCGTTCAACCGGCCAACTATCAGCCGCAGCCGTGGCAACAGGACAATACGGCGCAATCGGCCGTTTATCAAGCCCAGGACGCCGGTCAGCCGGCACGGTCCGAGCCTGTGCCATCGTTCAATTACCAGCAACCGCCGCAATCCAAACTGTAAATGAGAGAATTTATCAGGCTTTCTACGCGGAAGCGACCTTTGGAGTGCAAGGGCTTGCCCTCGCTTTTCAAAACGCATGGGGAGTTTGGTCGTTGCGAATTGGAACTGGCCGTATTGGAAAGCGGTGGCAAGCCACCGCACTCCAAATACCGCCTGCGGCGGAAAGGGCCACGAATGAAGGAAATCACACGATGATCCACTCCGTTTTCCAACCTCGATCGCATCTCTTCGTCTGCCGGTTGCTCACCGGGTTGCTGTTGGCCGCCTGGCTTGCGCCGGCCGCATGCGGCGAAGGATGGCCGTCTTGGCCGTTCAACACAAAAGACAAGCCGGGCAAACCGGACAAGATTGTCGCCTTGTGGAGCGACACGATTCTGACCCAAGCGGGCCGGCCGCCCATCCGCGGCTTCGGCGGTCGGCTGATGTTCTACGAAGGCAAGAAGGAAGAACCGATCAAAGTCGAGGGGACGCTGATGGCCTATGCGTTCGATGAAACCGACCGCGATGCGAACAACGCCCGACCCGACCGCAAGTATGTTTTCACGCCGCAACAACTGCCTCTTCATTACAGCAAGTCGAAGATCGGCCATTCCTATAGCGTCTGGCTACCGTGGGACGAGGTAGGCGGCATGCAGAAGGAAGTCACGCTCATCGTCCGCTTTCAACCGAAAGAGGGGGCGGTAGCTGTCAGCGACCCTTGCCGGCAATTGCTTCCCGGCCGAATAGCAGCACCGAGTCGAACTAGGGTGCCTGCGGTTCTCAGCGACCCGCCGGGGCCTTCCCTCGGGGTTCTGCGCAACCAAGGCAACGATGGCGCACAACCAGTCTCGTACCAGGTGCCAATAACGGACGGCACGGGTGTTCCGCAAGCGGAATGGCAGCAACGGCACATTGCGACGGCAACGATCGCCGTGCCGTCGGGATCGGCGATCCGCTCGGCGATCACTTCGCCGCAGTCTTTGCCAGCGACGGGAAATCATCAACTGGGGGCTGGGGCGGCAAGCCCAACTCCGGGGCCTTGGCGGAACTACCCACCGCAGAATTATCCGCCGCCTGGGTATGCTTCGCAGGCGACGCCTTCTTCGGTATCGCCGGGCCTGCAACTACGATCTGGTTTTGCTCCTTCTCGACAGTGGCCCCTTGGCGAACCACTCGCACGGCTAAGTCGCGATCGTGCTCCGGTGCCACCGCGCCCCGCAGGATCGCCGTACGGCCTTGCATCTCCATCTGGGCAGGAATCTGCCAATACAGTACCGGCAGGTGTTTCACAATCGTCAAACTGAGAGGCTACGCCCCTGTTCGGCGCGGGTCTCCTGACCCCGCCGAAACGTCCGACCGAAGGTCTCCTTGTGAACGGGAGACCGGCCACAACAAGGTGGTGCGCCCCATCCTGACGTAGCATAGGCCGGAATAGCCACTCGTGGCGGTCCGTGCGACAGTCCGTGCGCTAGTCCGTGCGCTACCCTTGCCAAAAACTGGGCGATATGCCACACTCGATATCCATGTTTCGCCGTCAAGCCATCCTGGAAACGCTGCTGATTTTCGCCGTCTTCTGCCTGCAAGGCGCCTGGCCCGTGCCGGAAGTCAACGAGCCGTATTATCTGGGCAAGGCGATCCACTACTGGAACCCGCAATGGGCCTCAGGAGATTTGTTCCTGCGCACGGCCGACACGCACGCCGTGTTCTATTATAGCGTAGGATGGTTGGCTTTGATCCTGAAACCAACCGCTTTCGCCTGGACCATCCGGTTGCTGACCTGGGTGTTGCTTGCCTGGTCGTGGCAACGGTTCAGTAGGGCGGTCGTGCCCAAGGCGTGGATGTCGGTCCTGACCGCGACACTCTTCGTCTTTCTTCTCCAGCACTACAACATGGCAGGTGAATGGGTCATCGGCGGCGCGGAGGCCAAGGGGTTCTCGTTCGTGTTGGTGTTTCTCGCTCTAGAGGCCCTAGTCGAGGGCTATTGGAACCGGATGTGGCTCCTGCTGGGCGTGGCATCGGCATTTCACGTCATTGTCGGCGGTTGGGCGGCCATCGCGGCGGGGGCGGTGTGGATGTTGCGAAGCGGAAATTCACCGGCCGCAAGTGACTCGGCTCAACGGCAGTTCTGTATCAAGGATTGTGCTTTGTCCTTGATCGCGCCGTCAATCGCGTTGCTGCTAGCCTTGCTGGGGCTTGTTCCCGCGCTGCGGATGGATCGCGGAGTGGAGCCGGCCGTGATAGTTCAGGCCTACCCAATCTATGTCTTTGAACGGTTTTCTCATCACCTCGATCCCGCGAAGTTCTGGGCCGATGGTTTCGTGCTGCCGTTTCTCTGGCTCGTCGGCTTATGGCTCCTTCTGTGGCCGAGTGTATCCGACGGTCCCGGCGCGAAGAGGTTGCGGGGGTTCACCGCGGCGGCAGCGATCATTGCCCTGATCGGAGTGGCCATTAGCCTGCTGGGCGTTTACAACCGAGCAATGGCAGTCGGCTGGATGCGGTTCTATTGGTATCGGCTGGCGGATGTGGTGGTGCCGATGGGTCTGGTGCTGCTGAGCGTGCGGTGGTTCGTTCAGCGGAAGATGCGCGTTGCGTTGACGATCGTGACTGGGGTGGCCGCCTTCCACGCAGTCGATTGCGTCGTGCTCAAACTTTTCTCCGACCCTCCCTTCGCCGAACGACAGGTCGATGGCATGGCTTGGCGGTCGGCCTGTCTGTGGGCAACCGGCCAAGCCCAGGGGCCGCAATTTCCCCGGCAACCGCGCGCGGATAAGCTGCGAAACTACAGCGACTGGCTCGATGTCTGCCGCTGGGTATCGGACCCGGAACACACTCCGCCGAACGCTCGATTCCTCATTCCTCGCATGGCATTTACCTTCAAGTGGTATGCAAGTCGCGGCGAAGTGGTTAATTGGAAAGAGACTCCGCAAGACGCTGCGAACCTGGTCGCCTGGTGGAAACGGATCCAGGACGTTTATGCCACCGGCAACCCGCCGACTCTCGATAAGTATTACACGTCGCTGGCCGACGCCGGGGCACCAAAGCTAGAGGAGTTGGCAAAGAAGTACGAGGCCGATTATCTCGTCACGCAAGTCAGTCTACCAATGCTCCCGCTGCCGCTAGTGTATAAGAATGAGTCGTTTGTGGTGTATAAGATGCAGTAGGAGTAATTAGTGCTTATTGACCTTTGCTTGGCTATTGAACCCCCTTTTCACCTCGAAGACCATTTTCCCCTGATCATAGATACGTGACCCAGAATGTAAAGGTTCATTCACCGGCAAAAGGTCAATAGTTGCGAAGCCGCAAGCGTTATTTCTCCCTTTCTCCCTTTCTCCCTTTCTCCCATTCCCCCCTTCTTCCCCATGCTTGCAGTCACTTTCGATATGGACGGCCTCATGTTCAACACGGAGGACGTCTACACCCTGGCTGGAACCGAATTACTGGCGCGGCGGAAATGTTCGTTTACCCCGGAACTCAAAGATGCCATGATGGGCCTGCCACCGCGAGCAGCGTTCGAGGTCGCGATCGATTGGCACCATCTGCAAGAACCGTGGGATGTGCTCGCCGCGGAAAGCAACGAGATTTTTCTTGGCCTGCTTAGCGAGCGGTTGGCGATCATGCCGGGCCTACCGGAGTTGTTGGCCGCCCTGGAAGAGGCGGGTATTCCCAAGGCGATCGCCACCAGCAGCGGCCGCCGGCTGACGGATGCCTGCTTGGCCCCCTTCCAACTGGCTCCCAGGTTCTGCTTCATTCTCACCGCGGAAGACATCACTCGGGGAAAGCCAGACCCGGAAATTTACCTCTTGGCCGCTGCGCGATTTGGCGTGTCGCCTGGGGAAATGCTTGTACTGGAAGATAGCCAGAACGGCTGCCGCGCGGCTGCCGCCTCCGGGGCCTTCACCGTCGCCGTGCCGGGCGAACACAGCCGCCACCAGGATTTCAGCGTCGCCGATCTGGTGATCGAGAGTCTCGCGGATCGGAGTCTGCATGAGGTGCTGGGTGTTACCCTTTAACTGCCTGCTAGCACTGCTATCACCTCGGGTCGATTTTTTTCCCTGAACTGCCCTTGACTCCCCTTGCCTTGCAGTGGTACAGTATTCGCGGTTTGGGCAATTTTCTGGAGACTTCAGAGCAAGGATGAGCCTCATGTTGAAGACTTTAGGGATCGTGCAGGCATCTTTCTCTTCGCCCGCTTTTCGGCTGAACGCCCTGCGGAAACTGGGAGGTAAGTCACTCTTGGAATGGGTGATCCGCCGCGCCACCGACTCGATGCGTCTGGATGGCGTGATCGTGGTGGCCTGTGACGCCTTGGATTATCCCGCGCTCTGCCGCTTTGTGCCGATGGACGTACCGGTCTTCCAGTGCCGCGAGCCTGACATGCTGACGCGCTTCGCGCGGGCCTTGGAGCAGTACCGGGCCGAGGCTATCGTGCGAATCCAAGGCGATAACCTGTTCATTGATCCGGCGTTGATCGATCGGCTGGTCGTTGCGGCCGAGGCGATCGACGATTGTGACTATGCCGGCTACGGCTCGCGCGACGGCAGCCCGGCGGCGCTCTCGCCGGTGAGCGTCTATGCCGAATGGTTCCGCGGCAAGGCGCTGCATCGTGCCCATCGCTTGGCGAGCGACCCGGAAGACCGCCAACAGGTAACGCGCTATATCTATACGCGGCCGAAGAAGTTTCGCGTGCATTGGATTCCCGCTCCAGGAGAGATTGATCGCGACGATGTACGGCTGACTATCGCCAACGACGATGACTGGGACCACGCCCTGGAAATTGTCGATGCGTTGGGGCCGGATGCCTTTGAATGGCAAAGGATTGCCGGATTTTTGAGCCACCAGCCAGCCATGCGAAAGCGAATGGCGGCACTGAATCGAGCGTACGCCGGAAGCTGATCGACGGACTGCGCATCGTGCTGGAAGGCTCGCATACGAAAGGATTCGTATCCGATGGCCATGCGGCAGACGAGGCTCGATGAGCCTCTGTTGGGTGAGTCCCTGCTCCCTTTCAGGAAGTGGGCTGTTATTTTTCAGCCGCCAAAAGAGCCGCGGCAGCAGGTACGTGCGCCGCGGCCCATCCGTGGTCTGCTCTTGGATGCCTGCAATCTTCTTTACGACGACTCCACTTGGCGGCGGTGGTTGCTGCGATTGCTGATGCGGTTGGGGTTGCGGATCGAGTACGGCCCCTTCTTCCACACTTTTGACCGAGATTACTTCGATGCCGTCTGTTGTGGGCAGCGGCCTTTCAACGAGGCGCTGGACGCCTTCCTGATCTCTGCCGGCCTCTCGGCAGGCCAGGCCGATGAGATTCATCTCGCACTGAAGTCCTATCGCCGCCATAGTGATGCCAGCCATCACCCGTTGATCGGTGTCCGCGCAACGCTTGCGCAGCTCCGCTCGTCCGGCATGAAACTTGGCGTGCTCTGCAACTGCGAGCATTCGGGTGAGGCGATTGGGAAGCGGTCGGTGGAACTGTTGGGTGAATCACCTTGGTCGGCGGTGATTTCCTCCTTCGATTTGAGATGCACGATGCCCAAGGCTGCCTGTTACCAGGCAGCCCTCGCTGCCCTGCAATTGCCAGCCGCGGAGGTCGCCTTTGTCGGGCACGACGCACGGGAACTGCACGGCGCCGCAGTCCAGGGACTCACGACGATCGCCTTCAACGGCGACCGCGACGCTCAGGCTGACATCCACCTTCAGCGTTTCGAGGATTTGATCGCGTTGACCCAATCTCACTCTTCAGACGCGGCGTAGGAAGCCTTGCGGAAAAAAGTCCTATCACCTTTCTCCGTCAATTTCCTCTTTTCCCACATATCGTATTGACACCCATGGCCGGCATGGGCATAATCCGCGCTGCTTTTCTTGGTGTTTTTTACTGTCTTGTTCTAAGTTTGGGGTTTGCCCTTGCCCGGCATACGCAAACTCGTGCTTCTGCTGATCGCCACGACGATCGTTCCGACACGGATGTCGCTGGGTCAGTCTACGCCCACGCGGGCCGGACCGGTAGAATCTTCCGCAGCCGCGGCAAAGATCGATCCGCGTTGTCCTTGCCCCGCAGAGTCATGCGATGAAGAACCCCAGTCTGGCTGGCTGTGCAGCCGTCCGCTTTGCGCGCTGTTTAACCGGCTGAAAGCGGATAGCAAACCGGTACCCTGGGCCAATTGGAGCGAGCATCCTTTGAGCATCGGCTGTTTCGCGGGCATGGTCAATGGTGGGGCGTTGATCGAAGACTGGACGGGAACCACGACCGGGTTCGACGGCGGTTGGCGATTGGGCTGGGACGTCAGTCCGAGCTGGGGCGGTGAAATGCGATTCGCCTTCGGCTCGCTGCAACTCTACGACAGTTTTCGCGCCGACCAAGCCCTGACGGCGCACGATAACGCGAATGGTCTGCTTCCCAACGATCCCCAGCGCGGCCGTTTCGATCACCGCAATGCCGACCTGTTCCAATGGGACGTCGATATCGTCTATTACCCTTGGGGCGAGACTCGCTTGCGGCCTTATTTTCTCACAGGCATGGGGCTAACGAACATCCACTTCACGGACCGCCTGGACGAAGGCTACCACAGCACGTGTCTCTCCCTGCCGCTGGGACTGGGCGTGAAGTATCTCTGCAATGAGCGGCTCGCCCTGCGATTGGACCTCCTCGACGATATTGCCATGAGCAGCAACCATTTGCGAACGCAGCACAACCTTTCGTTGACCGCCGGCGCGGAACTTCGCTTCGGTGGCAGCCGCAAGGTCTATTGGCCCTGGGATCTGGGCCGATCCTTTTGGTGAAATCGTGCAACTTGTGGTGCAGGCGTCTTGCCTGCCCATGCAGCCGGGACGGCCGTATCACGAAAACACGGAGTTGTTTTTGAACCGGCGCTTACTTTTTCGCCGCGATCGTGCCCTCGAGGGGACTGCTGGCCGTGGCATAGAGCTTCTTGGGAATCCGGCCAGCGAGATAGGCCAGTCGTCCAGCCTCGACACCCAGTCGCATGGCCTTGGCCATCTGGAATGGATCCTTGGCGTGGGCGATGCCCGTGTTCAGCAACACGCCGTCCACGCCCAACTCCATGGCCACGGTTACGTCGCTGGCCGTGCCCACGCCGGCATCAATAATCACGGGATAATCCGGGTCGCCGTCCTTGAGATATTCCAGGCAGATGCGGATGGCATTGGGATTGAGCACGCCCTGGCCCGAGCCAATCGGGCTGCCGGCGGGCATGACGCTCGCTGCCCCCGCCGCCTTCAGCCGCCTCGCAACGACCGCATCGTCATTCGTATAGACCAGCACCTGGAATCCCTCGGCCACGAGTTTTTCAGTGGCTTCGAGCGTGGCGATGGGGTCGGGTAGCAGCGTCTTGGTGTCGCCCAGCACTTCAAGCTTCACCCAGTTTGCGCCCGGATTGTTCATCTGCGTGAGGATTTCACGCCCCAACCGTGCCACCCGAATGGCATCCTCGGCCGTAAAACAGCCAGCCGTGTTGGGCAGAATCGTATAACGGCGCGTATCGACGAAGTCCAGCAAGTTCTTGCCGGCCGCGTCAATGAGCCGTTCGCGCCGCACGGCCACGGTGATGCACTCCGTGCCCGAGATGTCCAAGGATTGGCCCATCAACTCGTAGCTCGAGTACTTGCCCGTACCAACGATCAAACGGCTTTGGAACGCATGGGAACCAATCCGTAGCGTATCGGTGGAAATCGAAGGGGAAGCAGTCATGGAATTTTCCGTCTGTTTCGTGGTCTATCCCTTACCATCATCGCCGCGCTCACCCTCCTATCCGCCGCCGACCAGGGTCACGATCTCTAAGCGATCATTGTCCACAAGGACGTGTTCGGCGTGCCGCTGCCGAGGTACAAGTTGCAGATTGACCTCGACCGCGACGGGCTTGCCGGTCAGACCCAGTTGTTCCAACAGCGCGGCAACCGTACAGGCTTCGGCCGTCTCGCAAGGCCGTTCGTTGACGAGGACTTGCATGGGAAACACCACTCTTTACTCGTTTGTCTTGCCGACCGCGGCTGATCCAGTGCCGCGGAAACGACCAACATCCAGCAATGTAAATTCTCCACGCAGGGTTTGGCCGGCGTTCCACGCGGAACTCGACCAGGGAATCGCATAGGCGGCAACCTTCCCCGATTGCAACTCGGCAACATAGACCAGCGAGCGGCTCAAAGCCGTAGTTTTGCCTCCCGTGCGGCGAAGGTCAACCGTGCCGGTCGTCAAAAGGAACCGCGGAGGCCTTGCCGGATTGATGCCCAAATCGGCAATCACATTGTGTGTGTAGAATGCGTTGAAGTGGCCGTTCTGCTTGGAAACCACCGCCGCACTCAGGTCGCCCGTAAGAAAATCAAGGAAGTAGACCGCCTCGACCGATTCATCGCAAGATCCCGTGGCCATCGCGAATCCGTCGGTGCGGTCAGTGGCCACGGCATGTAGTGGAACATTTGGGCAGTATCCGGCAAGCAGCATGCCAATCACCAACCCGGCCACCAACCCCACGCCAAGGCGAGACGGCTCGATCGACAAAAACATGGCACAGAACTCCTTTTGCCAGCAAGTTTCCTGAGAAAATCGACAACCTGAATATCGTACCCGTTTTTCCCGCGCAGTGCCAGACCCTTTGGAGTGCGGCAGCTTGCCACCGCTTTTCAAAACGGCCCGATTCCGCGTCAGACGGCAAGCCTGGGCGTTTTGAAAAGCGAAGGCAAACCTTTGCACTCCAAAAGCGGCTACGAACAATCCAAATTTTTTTCCCGCCGGCCTCTTGCAAAGAATTGCAAATCGTAATATAACCCCACATAGCACATGGCATCAGACGCACGCCGAGAGAAACATTATGTCAAAGCTCAATGTCGCGCTCATTGGTCAAGGTTTCATGGGCCGCACGCACTCCAATGCGTGGGGCCAGGTCAATCGTTTCTTCAAGCCGCCATTGCAGGCGGTAATGCATACCGTCTTCGGTCAGGCGGAAGAGAATCCGCAGGCCTTTGCGGACAATTGGGGCTGGCAAAGATCGACGACCAACTGGGAGCAACTCGTCCGCTCGCCGGAAATTGATCTGGTGGACGTGGTCACTCCCAATTACATGCACGCCCCTCCCGCCAAGGCTGCCATCGCTGCCGGCAAGCCCTGCTCCTGCGAGAAACCAATCGCCGGCTCTCTGGCCGATGCCCGCGAAATGGTCGAGGCTGCACGGAAGGCCAACGTCAAAACATTCGTCTGGTTCAACTACCGCCGCGTCCCGGCCGTGGGCTTGGCCTATCGCCTCGTCAAAGAAGGCCGACTGGGTGAGATCCGTCATGTGCGAGCAGCCTATTTGCAAGATTGGGCTGGCGAATCCGTACCCCTCCTGTGGCGTTTCCAAAAGGAGCTTGCCGGCTCCGGTGCCCACGGCGATCTGAATGCCCACATTATCGACATGGCTCGTTTCGTCACCGGCCAGGAGATCACCGAGGTTTCCGGTGCGATTGCCGAGACCTTCATCAAGGAACGCACGCTGACCAGCGGCGTTTCGACCGGCGGTATAGCGGCCGGGCACTCGGGCGCAATCGCTAAAGGCCCCGTGACCGTTGACGACGCGGTGCTTTTCCTTGCCCGTTTCTCCGGCGGCGCGGTCGGCAGTTTTGAAGCCGCCCGGCAAGCCACCGGCAATCAGAATCGCAACACGCTAGAACTCAACGGCACGAAAGGCTCGATCAAGTTCGACTTCGAGCGAATGAATGAACTGCAATACTACGATGCCACCTTGCCCCGCGAAGTGCAGGGCTGGAGTACAATCATGTGTACCCACGGCGGCGACCATCCCTATGTGGCCAACTGGTGGCCCGATGCCCACTTGATTGGCTACGAGCACGGTTTTGTCAACCAGGCCTACGATATTCTCCGCGTTCTAGGCGGCCAGGAACCGACGCTGCCGATCCCCGATTTTAACGATGCCTACCAGACGCAGCGCGTCTTGGAAGCAGCCATGATTGCCGCCACCGAAGGTCATCCGGTCAAGCTCGATCAAGTCAAATAACGGTTGGTCACGATGTAATAGGCACCACTGATTTACTTTGCGGGTTGCGAGTGTCCCCCTTGCGACCTGCAGCATTTCGTCGCGCGACGAGAACCCCACACGCAGAAGGATTCTGCGTGTGGGGTTCGTTTTTGTACGTCAGACTGGAAAGCCTGACGGTACGCTGCGCGGTCAGGCTGGAAAGCCTGGCGTACCTGTTTTTGCTGAGCCGCAAGCGGCCGGATAGCCTCCATGACCCAAGGCACGCTTATTGCAAGTGAACCCGAAATTGCGCATTTTTCGTAAATTCATTATATGTGCCATCCTCTAAACATCCGATGATAAGGTAAGAGTTTCAGATGGCAGGCTTGGCTTTGCTGGTGAACTGTGTAGGATTGATAATGCCAGCCGAACAGGATGCCGCATTACTTTAACGCTGTATATTGCCTATTTTAGCTGGCACGGAATATATCGGGATCCAGAAACATGAAAAAAGTGATTGTTATTTTTGCGACGGTGCTATTGGTGCTGGTCGTACTTGGTGGACTTGGTGCCGCCTATATCTTTCTGGGTTCCCAGGATCGCGGTGGCGCACCGCCAGCTTCGGTGCGGAATGCCCCTGAAGCCCCCAAATATGATGCATCAAAGAGCAAACCTTCCACCGAAAAGCTACCCGATTATCAGCTTCCCACGGAATTCAAGCTTCCCACTGAACTCGACATTGGCACTCCCCAGATACCCGAAGGCTTAAGTACCCCTGCCAGTGGGCCAAAGACCTGAGTCAACGGTCTGTCGGGCAGTAGGGTGGGCCGAGCTTTCGAGTCCCACCAGCGAGCTTTTACACCTAAAGCAGGCCACCCAGATTGCCCCGTCCTCCGATTTACAGTGTTATTTAGCGAAATTTGTTTCCGCAGCGAGGGTTCACCCTAGACCACCTTCGGAAACGCGATATCATTAGAGAGATCAGGGAAGTCCTTTTTCCCACAGAGGCGAGTCTTCCGCGAGACCGACGACAGGTAGCATTCATGCGATTTTCGACCTTTGTATTCCGAAACGTCCTGCGGCGGCGGATTCGTTCCACGCTCACCATGACCGGTATGGCCGTGGCGGTCACTGCGGTGGTGGCTTTGGTCGGCTTGGCCGACGGCCTCAGCAAGTCGATGGAAAAACTCTACGTCGATCGCGGGGTTTCGCTCATTGTCACCCGTGCGGACTCTGTCAGCCCTCTGAGCGTCACGATCCCGGCAAAGGTGGCCACAGCAATCGAGCAACTGGACGGCGTGGCCGCAACCTGTGCCGGGCTGGTCGATTTTGTGCCGATCGAGGAATTTGGCGAGCCAGTGGGCGTCCAGGGCTGGCCGCCGGGAAACTATATGTTCGACGAGTTGAAGATCCTGAGCGGTGACAATCTATCGGACAAGGATCCTGCCAGCAAAAATGTTGTCGTTGGGACCACGTTGGCTGAAGTAAAGAAGGCACACGTTGGGCAGACGATCACCATCTCCGACGAAAAGTTTCACATTGTCGGCATCTTCAAGACCTCACAAGATATTGAAAACAGCATGGTCATCATGTACTTAAGCGACGCCCAAAAGGCCCTCGGTAAGAAAGGTATGATGACTGGATGCACGGTCAAAGCCAAAGACACGAGCGAGGAAGGCATTGCCAGGGTTCGTGCCCAAATCGAGGGTCCCCTTGCGGAAACGTGCGGTCTGAAAGGGAAGCTGCGTGCCAAAGTGCCTGGTGAGTTCGTGAAGGAGAACAAACAGGTCGGTTATGCGAAGGCATTCGCATTGATGACCTCCGCGGTCGCGCTCTTCATTGGCTTCATCGGGGTGCTAAACACCATGTTCATGTCGGTCTTCGAGCGGACCCGCGAAATCGGTATTCTCCGTGCCATCGGGTGGGGCCCGTCGCGCGTCATGCGGATGATCCTCCTGGAGTCCGTGCTTTTAAGCATCGGCGGCGGAATCGTCGGCACGTTGGGCGGACTGGGGTTGATCAAACTCCTCAGTCACCTGCCCACGGTCAACGGTGTTGTCCAGGCGGCTATAAGCGCCGATATCGTCGTTAAAGGCTTTGCCATTGCTATTATCGTGGGGCTGATCGGAGCTGCCTATCCAGCCTATCGGGGTTCACGTTTGTTACCGACGGAGGCTTTGCGCCATGAGTAATAACGGCCACCACTTCAACGGCTCCGCGGCCGAATCGCCGATCCTGCGAGCCTCGCACGTCTCCAAGCTCTATACCGACGGCCAAGTCACTGCCCTGGTCGACGTCAGCTTGGAAATCTATCGCGGCGAGTACGTCTCGATCATGGGCCATAGCGGCAGCGGCAAGTCGACGCTGCTGAACATGCTTGGCATGCTCGATCGGCCAACCTCCGGCGAGGTTTTTCTCGACGGCCAACCCATCTCCCGCGTCCACAACCTCGATAGCTTGCGGGCACAAAAAATCGGCTTCGTCTTCCAGTCGTTCTATCTTCTGCCGGTGCTTTCGGCGATGGAGAACGTGCAAGTGCCGATGTTCGAGGGGAATCTGCCCATGGCACTGCGGCCCAAGAAGGCCGTCGAACTTCTGGAACTGGTGAACCTCGGCCACCGCATCAACCACTTGCCACTGCAACTTTCCGTCGGCGAACGGCAGCGAGTGGCCATCGCCCGGGCCTTGGCCAACGATCCGCTGCTGCTGCTGGCCGACGAACCGACCGGCAATCTCGATTCCAAGTCGGCCGATTCGGTATTTGAATTGATCGCCAAGCTGCATCGCGAGCGCGGCATGACGATCGTGCTGATCACGCACTCAGACGAGTTGGGGATGCGGGCCGATCGTGTCATCCGCATGGCCGACGGCCGTTTGATGAGCGATACCCGCAATACTGGCGCCACGCCCAGGCCGGCGGATCGTGGCAACGGATCAGAGAGCGACCTGGGACAAGGCGGCTTGGGGCAGCGAGATTCTGGACAGCGAGATTCTGGGCTAGTCCGACCGCCGCGTTCCAAGAGCATCCTGCCACCCTTCGCGATTCCCGATCACGGTTAGGTGGACAAGCCAGCGAGCCTCATTATTTTGGGCTAATCGCCGGGTTGCGGACGATTGTGGTGCGGGCGTACCGCCTGCCCAGGATGTTGTGGGCGAACGAGGCAGGCGAGACGCCCGCACCACAAACTTGGCGGAGATCCCATTTTCCTAGGGCGTTTATTACTTCTCCACCGGCTTCTTCTCCGCTTCCTCCGTCGCTCGTAAGAGTTTGATGCGGAACTCTTTCACTTTGAAGGGGATGATTCTCCGCAGTTGAGAGGGCATGAGGTTTTCGTCCTCGCCGAACCATGCCCGCGGTTCGTAAAAGATCTGGTGGAATTCAACAAAAATGGCATTTTCCGGCTTGATCAAGCGGGTCACCTTGGCATAGAAGGCTGCCCCGGAATAGGGCTGCGGCGGCCCCAGTTGAGCCTCACCCTGAGCATCCTTGAGAATCTCGCGCCACTGGTTCGGGTATTCCTTGTCTTTGGCAAACTGCGGATCGACCTTAGCGGCAACGATAACTCCTGTCGGCGTTTTCGTTGCCGCGCCGAATCGCGTGGTGCTCAGTTCAACCCGCTCGAAGAGCCTAAAGGTCGTGTAGAGGAAGTACTCTTTTACGCCGGGTTTCGCGCGGGTCGCCAGTCCGCGTGGTAATTGTTCGGTGGTCTTCAAATAGCCAGCCCTGGAAACCATCCCTTCCTTTTTCTCGCTACCAGGCTTTCCTACCTTCAGAATGTCCCTGGAAAACTCGTCACTTGTGAGTACTCCCCAATCGCCGTAGACGATGAAGCAGACATTGGCGGTGCGGATAACGTCATCGCCGGCCTTGCTTGCAATCTTTCCCAGCTTCATACTGACGGGCGCGGAAGAACCCTTGTCCAAAAACTTGTCCAAGAATTCCTGCGTCTTGCCACGCGGTGCAATCGCGGCTAGCACGGCGGCCTGCTGCTTCTCGTTCAGACCTTCGGCCATCATCGGGGCTGGCAAACAGACGACCTGCCCATCGGGTAGCTTCACTCCCTTTTCCACCAGCTCTTTCAGCAGCGCATTCTCAGACGCGACAGGAGGTTCAGGAGCGCAGACAGTCACCAAAACGGTCAGAATTTGAAAAACCAGTGCATTCATCGTCAGGAACCTCAAAGTCCAAGGAAGTAAGGTTCTATTTTAACAGAAAAGTCACATCCAGTTCCATAACAATTAGGAGTTAGAAGTTAGAAGTTAGGAGTTAGGAGGAGTTAGGAGTTGGAAAGCGGCACTATTCCTCACTAATCACGGATCTCGCATATTAGCCACGCCACCCATTTTGCCATACATGGCCATCCTTCCACGGCCATTCCCATTTTCAACTCCTAACTCCTAGCTCCTAACTCCTAACTCCTAGCTCCTAACTCCTCGTCCTTGACTGGGGCTAGCCCTGTCCGGCGTGCGACTGTACACTTAACAACTTACGGTTCGTCGCGGCATGGTGTCGTGGACAGACCATTCTTGGAATCGCTTGAATTAAGGAGATGTTATCTTGAACAAACCGCTAAGGAACATGACCATCGCATTCTTGCTGGCCACGGGGGTTTTGGTTTCTGCCCACCAGGCCGCAGCCGCGGATCCCAAGCCTGCCTTGACGATTGCTTTCGCCGGCTACGACCAATTCATCGGCAGTCTCAAGGCCCTGGACGAGCTTAGCGGTCATACGAAACTGGCAGCCAAGGCCGAGGGGAATATCGAATTAATGACGCGTGGCAAGGGTTTTGCCGGCTTGGACAAGTCGCGTCCCTGGGGCATCTTGGTCTCCTTGGGCGAGAACGACCAGCCGGTGGTGCAAGGTTATCTTCCCGTCTCCGACCTGAAAAAACTACTGGCTTCGATTCCCAGGCCTGGCGGAGAGGTTCCAGCCGCCAATGCGGACGGAGTCTATGAGTTTCCCATGGGCGCAAAGACAGTAAATGTCAAGCAAAAAGGGAAGTGGGCTGTCCTCTCGGACAACGCGGAAACGCTGAACAGCGCCCCGGCCGACCCCACTCCCGCATTCGCCGACATGACGAAGAGCTATCTTCTCTCCGTCCGCGGTTCCGTGCAGAACATCCCCGAGGCGAGTCGCGCGAATTTCATCAAGAGTCTCCGCGGCATCGTGGAGTTCACGCTCGCCATGCAGCAACAATCCAACTCCGCTGAAGAGCGGGCGTTGCAGTCCGCCAGCATCAAGCAGCTTTTTGCCAAGTTGGAAACCTTCAGCAAGGAACTCGACAGCCTCGTCATCGGCGTGGGGCTGGACCCATCGAGCAAGGCGCTCTTCCTGGACTTTGAAGCGCGTGGCGTCGAGGGCACCAAGCTGGCCCAGAAATTCGACGCCATGAAGGATGCCAAGACGGATTTCGCCGGCTTTGACGTTCCCGGCGCCGCGATGACTTTGCTGACGTCCGGAACTTCCGACGACGAAGACGTGGCGGATGCCAAGACAACGCTCGCCAACTTCAAGGCGACGGCCAACAAGATGCTGGATTCCAATGAGCAACTTGGCGATAAGCGTGAAATGGCCAAGCAGTTACTGGGTGATCTCTTGGACGTTGCGGAAAAGACCGTCGCGTTGAAGAAGGGCGATGGCGGCATGGCGGTCGTCCTTGACGACGGGCCGGTGGTCGTCTTCGGCACCCGCATTGCCGCGGGGGCGAAGCTGGAAGGCGCGATCAAGAAGCTCGTCAAGGAACTTTCCGCCGACGAACCCAAGCTGGCCAAGCTTGTCACCTTCGACGCCGAAAAATATGAAGGCATCAACTTCCACGTCGCCAAGATTCCCATTCCTGACCCCAAGGCGGCCGAAGTCCTCGGCGAGTCGGTCCAGATTGTTGTCGGACTCAGTGATTCGAGCCTCTACTTCGGTGCAGGCAAAGATCCCATCGCCACGATCAAAAAGGCGATCGACGCCTCGAAGGCCGCACCGGGGAAGGCGATCAATCCTGTTGATCTAGTCATCTCGGCCACGCCCATCGCCAAGTTCTTTGCCAAGGTGATTCAATCTGATAATCCGGGCGACGCCCAGGCCAAGAAGAACTTTACCAAGGCCGCTGCGTTGCTCGCCAAATCAGGCGGCAAAGATCATATCACAATGACGCTCAAGGCCATTCCCCACGGCGCAACCCTGCGACTGAATGTGGAATCGGGCGTCACCAAGACGATCCTCAATCTGCTGCCAGGCAATGATTCGGATGACTCGGACGAGAAGTAATGTTCTCCTCCACGCGAACCCACATCGCCGGTATCCCGGTCCATGATCTGGCCCGGCAGTTTGGTACGCCTGCGTACGTGTACGATGCGGCCACGATCCTCAAGCGGCTTGCCGATCTGGCGGCCTTCGACCATGTGCGCTATGCTCAAAAGGCATGTTCAAACCTGGCCGTATTGGATCTGCTGCGCCGCCATGGCTCCTTGATTGATGCGGTCAGTGCGGGCGAGATCCGCCGCGCATTGGCCGCCGGTTACGCGGTCGAGGGCACGCCGCCGCCAATCGTCTACACCGCCGACATCTTTGACGCCGAGGCCCTCGACCTTTGCGTGGAGCACAACCTCCACATGAACTGCGGCTCGCCCGACATGATCGAGCAGCTCGGCTGCCGTGCCCCCGGCCGGAAGATCACGCTAAGGATCAACCCGGGTTTCGGCCACGGACATAGTCGCAAGACAAACACCGGCGGCGATCAGTCGAAGCACGGCATTTGGCATGAACAGATCGGTCCGTGCGTGGACACTGCCGCTCGACATCAGATCGCGATCAGCGGCGTCCACATGCACATTGGCTCGGGTACCGACCTGGAGCATCTTTCTCAGGTCTGTGCGGCAATGGAGAATGCGGCCTCGACCATCGGTCCTACGGTCACGTCGATCAGTGCCGGCGGCGGCCTGCCGACGATCTATCGCCAAGGTGACGCCTACGTGGATCTAACGGCCTATTTCACCCTTTGGGACGCCACCCGCAAGCGGTTGGAAGATCGCTTTGGCCATACCGTCGGACTGGAAATTGAACCTGGCCGTTATCTTGTGGCCGAGAGCGGCTATCTCGTGACCGAGATCCGTTCGATCAAGCGGCAGGGTGAGCACTGCTTTTACCTCCTGGACGCCGGTTTTAATAATCTGGCTCGACCGATCCTCTACGGCTCCTATCATCCCATGTCGATCGTACCTCGCGACGTCGCGTCGCCCGCTAGCGGGTCTCCGCCCGATCGCGAGGTGATTGTGGGCGGTCCGTTGTGCGAGTCGGGCGACATCTTTACGCAGTCGGAAGGCGGTTATGTCTCTCCCCGCACCTTGCCCGTGGCTGAAGTGGGCCAGCTTCTGGTGATCGAGTGCGCCGGAGCTTATGGGTTTGTGATGGGTTCAAATTACAACTCGCGCCCTCTGGCCGCCGAGGTGCTCGTTCATGAAGGCCGCGCCCACTTAATCCGGCAGCGGCAGACATTCGAGGATCTGATCCGCGGTGAAATCATTCCGGCGTGCTCAGATATCTAGCAGCCGTTCAAATAACTCCTTGTACCTCTGTACCATCTTTTCCATTCCGAACTCCGCTTCTGCCCGTTGCCAGGCTGCGGCTCCGAGTCGCGCAGCTAATTTGGCATCGTCCAACAATCGAACCATTGCCGCGCCCAGGGCCGCTGCATTTTCCGCTGGCACAAGCATTCCCGTTGCATCGTTCTCCACCAGCCAGCGATTGACCGGCACGTCGATTGCCACACTGGACATGCCGGCGGCCATGGCTTCCAGAATGGACTGAGGGGAACCGTCTGGCGATGGGGCAACGTGTACGTCGGCGGCGGCTAATAAGCCCGTGGCATCGTCGAACATGCCGACAGGGCCGACGCGCCCGCTCAGGCCCAGTGCCTCGATCCGCTGCGTAATCTGCCGCACGAGGGCTGCCGCCGCAGGCGATTCACCGGCCAGCCAGAGCCGGGCGGCTACCTTCTGTCGAGCCACGATCGACCATGCAGCCAAGAGCTGTTCCCAGCCACATCCCGCGGTAAGCCGACTCGTCGAGACCACCAGAGGCGCGTCCGCCGCCAGTTGTAATGCGGGGTTGGACTCGGCGAGCAGTACACGTGCCTCGGCTCGCGTCTCTTCCGTGCGAGGCGGCAATAGTGGAACTCCCAAAGGTACATCAAAGATCCGCTCCCGCGGATACCCGGCAGCTTCCAGATCCCGCCGCGCGGCTGGACTGTTTGCCACCAAGGCACGCGCACGCAGGCATGCGTTCTTGATGCTGCGGCCGCCGGAAACCATCACCTGGCGGAAACAATCGCCATGCCAGCCGGTCCGCTCCGGCAGGAGCACCACCGGAAGCTGCGATCCCACGGTTCGTACCACCGTTCGGGCCTCGTGCATCAGGCCCCAGACAGCGATCAGATCGAATCGGTGAGCGTGCCGCTGCGTCCAACGGGCCAGCGAGCGGGTCCATCGCCACGTGCTCCAGCGTCCGATCGGCGGCGGGTCGAGACGCACCACCGGGATGCCACGATAATGGATTTCCGCCGGCCAGTGCGGATGCCAACGGGCCGTGACGAGCGTGACTTCTAGACCGCAATCCGCCAGACCGCAGGCCAGTTGTCCCGCGCGCGTTTCCAAGGCACCGACGCGCGGCCAAAATCGCTCTGCAACCATTGCCAACCTGAGTGGATTCAACAGACCGGCCCCGTAAGCTCCGATGGTTCCAACTCGGCCACATAAGGCAGGTTGCGATACAGATCCTGGTAATCAAGCCCATAGCCAACCACAAACACGTTGGGAATGTCAAAGACCACGTGGTGCGGCTTCAGGGCGACTTCGCAACGGCCTCCCTTCCGCAGCAGCACGGCCGTGCGCACGCTCGAAGGCCCCAACTCATCAATCATCGGCAACAATTCCCAAAGCGTGTTGCCGGTGTCGAAAATGTCGTCCACCAGCAGCACGTCGCGGCCGCGAATGTCGGACGACAAAAGATCGAGATTCAGCACCAGCGGGCCGGGCCGCGTGCTATCACCGCGATAGCTGCGGGCTTGCACCAGTTCCAACCGCAGCGGCAGGTCGATCCGCCGGATCAAATCTGCCAGAAACACCACGCTGCCGATCAACACGCCGATGATGGTCAGTGGGCGGCCCTCGTAATGTGCGCGAAGTTCCTTCGCAAGCCGGTCGATGCCCTCGCGAAGTTGTTCCTGATTGATCAAGGTTTTCATGGTCTGACCCCGTGGTGGAAAAATGGCATTTTAGACGATAAGGAAGGCGGTGGGAAGCTTGAAAGGATCCCGCGCCGCCCCTGGTTGTGGCCGGTCTCCTGACCGAGCCACACGCCGCCGACCGAAGGTCTCCACTTTACCGGGAGACCTTCGGTCGGTCGTTTCGGCGGGGTCGGGAGACCTGCGCCGAACTCGCTCTCCTGCTCCTCGCTACCTCCCTCCCGGCACCATCGACCGGCCGGGGGCCTGATTCATGTCCAGCGAGCGCACGCCATCGGCGTTCACCTGATTGGTCTTGAGGAAGTAAAGAATCTTCTGGGCGGCAAAACGCGAGGCTTGCAGCCCTTCGCGTTCCTGCTTGAAAAGTTCGGCGTCGCTCCGGCCGTCGCCTTCCAGGATCAGCAATTCCTTGGCCTGAGTATAGGTTAACCGGGCGCTGCGGGCAGTGAAATTCGACCCTTCGGCGATCACATTTTCCAGTGCGGACAGCTCCAGATTGCTGCCACCGCTGCCCGACACGAGACTCATGTCGTTGACCGCCAGATTCTCGCAGTGCATCACGACGGCCTGCGGCCCAAGGCGGTTCGGGTCGTCGCTTTCCAGCGTGGTCGACCACGATTGTGCGGGCGCGTAAGCCGTGCGAACCTGCCCATGAAAGAGAAGCTCCTTGCGAATCTTGTTGCCGGTGATCGACTTCATAAATCGCAGGTGGAGGCATGTCAACGGATTGGGATCGGGTGGTTTGGCTTGCGGTGGGCCGAAGCCGACTGGGCGAGTTGTTGCTGGGCGCCCCGGGCCAGTGAGCGGCCCGGCGGGCATGGAGAAACCTTGGCCGCCGCCACGGCGAACGCTGACTAGCCAGCCCGGCCCGTCACCGTGAAAGTCGCCGCTGAGGTTGTTTAGATCGAGGTTCTTCAACTTAACGCGATCGTAGGAAATCTGCCGTCCGGCCTCGAGCGTGCGGTTCTCGATGAAGACGTCGTCTCCGCAAATCAGCTTTTCGACCAGCGGAGGTGACTGCGGCCGGTTATCCGAGAAGCTGATCGGCTGCTGGAAGCAAATATCGAGCCAGCCGGTCTGTAGCAATTGCGAATTGCCAATGACATTGACCGAGTCCTGAAAATGGGCCTTGCGTCCGTCGAAGGTCATGCCCTTTTGCCAATTGATCTTGATGGTGCCCGCTTGGCTCAGCGGCCGGTTCTCGAGGTCGCGATCGAGGAGCTTTTCCATCTGTCCTGGACCTTCCATGGCGAGTTGGTTAGCACCGCGATCGATCTGGATGTTTGGCCCGGTAAGGCTCATGCCGCGGCCTTCCAGGTGGGCTGGCTCGCCTTTGACCATGACCTTGGCCTGCGGCGAGCTGGCCTCCGTGGCGTGCAGCCATTGGCCGGTCACCAGCAGCGGCAGATCGCTGGGCAGGGCGGTCTGCGTTTCTTGCAGTTTCACGTTGTCGACGACCGTGACCTCGGTCAGATCCCCATGCTGCCGATCGCGCAGAAGCACGCGCGCTTGCAGCAGGCGGCCGCTGATTTCCAAATGCGATTGCCGACCGCCAACCGCCGCCGGATTTGGCGTGCCCAATGGCAGGATTGCTCCCCGATCTCCTTGCAGCCGAGATGTTGGAGGCGAAGAGGCTGTAGTCGACGGCAGATACGGCTCGGGCGCGGAGGCCACCGCAACTCCGGCAGTAGAAGCTACGGGCGTGACGGGCACCGCACTGGTGAACCAGACCTCCAACCGCTGCACCTTGCTGGAAAATTGCGGCGACGTGCCCACGACGTGCCCTTCAGCCAGCAGTCGATCGGGTTGGAAGCTGCTCCGCCCCGCGGCGTCTTGCGGAGTCTCATGCAGCCAGAAGTGAATATCTCGTGCATCGAGCTGGCCCATGGCCTGAAACTTCAGCGTGGCCCCGCCGCTGAGCGAGATCACCTGGTTCTGGTCCTGGGGCCGGACATCCAGCTTCTCGCGCCAATGGGCTTCAAGCTGCTGGCCCGGCTGGTCGGCCATTTTTCCCCGCAGCCAGCCGGGGCCTCCGGCAAGCAATTGAAATTGTCCCGTGTGGCCGAGCGGTCCCGGCGTATAGCGAAGGCTTTGGGTGTGAATCTCGTTGTCTTCCTTTTGCAGCATTACCTCCTGAGTATCTTCTAGATAGATCTGTCCGTCGATCAGGTTATATTGCAATCGCCCGGCACGAGCTTGCAGGTGATCCATGGGCGCGCTGAGCGTGGTGGGCGTGCCCTGGGCCACGATGCGGGTAGGTTGGAGATCGAATCCCGGTGCGGTCTGCTTTGAGGGTGGCGCCCCGCCGGGCCGCCGGGCCGTCCGCGAGAAGAAGATCGAAAGCAGCTCGCAACTCATTCGATCGCACGGGCCGTTGGGCTGAATCCGCAGCACGTCGACCTGGTCGCGGAAGGTGGCTATCTGCTCGATCAGATGAAAGCGGAACGGTCCACGGCAGGTAATCTCGACCGGCGCGGCGGGCGAGGAGAGCGTGCCCAGCATCGCCGAGCCAACTGGCTGAGGCGGAGGTCCGCTCGGCTTGGCCGTCACGGCCGAGGCCGAACTCATGTCCAGGTGCAACCGCTCGACATGTTCGAGTTGGAATTGCTCGATGCCGCCGATGTTCGGTCCGTCCTGATTCGCGACTCGCGGGCCCAATCGAGGCAAGAGCTTGATCTCCATCTGCCGTCCGCGGCCCGAGTGAAGACCCCAACGAAAATCAACCTCGCTGGCGGTGGTGATCCGCTGCTCGCTGAGATCGACATCGTGGGTATTCACGAGCAAGTCGTCTTGATGGTCCGGCCGCTTGCCTTGGCTGCGGATCTTGACCGGTCCACGAAGCCGGCCTTCGATCAGCCGCCCGATGCCGCCTTTATTCAGGTCCAGCGGCCGGTCGAAACGCAGATTCGCGCCCTCCTCCACTTCCATTACCACGGCATGCCGCAATCGCTCGATGGGATCGATCACGGTCTCATCGGACATGAAAATGATCGTCAGCGGCATGAGTTCAACCCAGCCGTTGTCGTGGTTCTGATACTTCTGCCACAGCAACATGGCCTGGCTGTTGCTGTTGATGATCTTGGCATCGTGGAGCTGCCAGGAGCCGGGCGGGAAGAGAACCGCAAGATCGTTGCGCTGCGGCTCGTGGTGTTGGTGACCGTCATCGATTACCACGATCGGCGTCGGGGGCGGCGGTTCGATCCACGGCACCGCCAACAGCGCGTAGGCCCAGTAGGCCACTAGCACGGTGGCGAAGCTGGCACCGATATGGACCGTGCGAAGCGTCACCGCTGGATTATTACACGCGATCCTACGGAAAGAATCCCAATCACGTCGTCCATGTCTTGCTCGCTCAGCCAGATCGAGTTGCGGCTATCCCTGCCGGTCGTGTTCCGCGTGTCGTTGGTCCCCTGCATGCTGATATTGCCGTTGGCATTCCCCAATTCGATCCACGCCTTGCCTGTTTCGCTGCCAACTGCTGCTCTCCGGACACGTTTATCGCGAACCGTACACAAATTGGGGGCTTGGCACAAGTCGCTGCTCAACACGACGCTGAATCGGCCCGCATAGCGGCCATCGAGCATCAAGGTCATTTCCGAGCGATCGGTGCTGATTTGGGCACTGAAGGGGCCTTTGAGCACCTTCAACTCCTTGCCCGGTGGAAGGTTCTGCGGATCGCGGATGCCGTTGATTTTCGCCAGCAACAAGGACGGCACCACGTAGCGGTCGGCGATCGTGTCCAAGGTGTCGCTCGCTTGGACACGGTAGGGGCTTTCCAGCAAATGCTCGCGAGAGTAGATCACTTTGGCGGCCATCTGGTCCAAGATCCGCGTAACCTCCCTCGCTTGAGACGCCGGTAGATCGGGGCTGCCGTAAACCTGGCTGAGGATCAATAAGGCGTCGGCGAACCGATTCTCTCCGACCTTCAACTCGACCTGCTGCATGATGAGGCGAAGACTAGCAGACGGCGAAACATTGGTCGGTGCTGGCGGCACGGCATCGGGCGGAGGTGTGAATGGCGATGACGCCGAGGTGCTTCCCGCTCCAAAGGGATCTCGCACGCCCGACGGGTAATTCGAGACTGGCGGCACAGCAGGAACGGCAGGCGGCGGGGCGGCCAATGTACCCGAGCCGCTGCCGGATGGGAACGGCGGCGCCATGCTCGGCGGGCCGGCGGACGGCAATGGCTGGAACGGCTGGGCCGTAAAGCCGCCGCTGGGCGGTGGAGCATTCATCGGCGGCGGTTGCGATGGAATACCGGGAATGCCGCTCGATTCCGGACCTGCCGCGGTCGCTATCAGCGGGGCATTCGTCAGACCGGGAATATCGATCCTCGGCGGCCTTGTGTCTCCAGACAGCCCCGGCGGCAACGCTGGCTCCGGGGAGCGGTTCAGCGAGAGGTAGACCCCGCACAGCACCGCCAGCAAAAGGCCAAAAAACACGACATTCTTGAGCGTATTCATGACCGTCCTCCTCGACGAATCATGTCCAATTTATATGAGCCAATCTGCCGTTAGGGGCGACATCCTATCGCCCGGCATCGACCAATCCAGCCAAAGATTACCGACTTTAGCGAGGGCATCCTACGCGAATATGATTTACGATGCTATGGCAATTTTAGGGAGATCTATAACGCAAACCGCTCGCGGAGGAACTTTGCCACCTCCTCCCACTTCTCGGCCGCTTTTTCAAAATCGACCTGCATCGCCCGGATCGTCCGCGGGGTCTTGATTGGCGGCTCGACGGTCACGTCGGGATTCAGCGGCACCTGGGCACTAGGGCCTTCGGCCAGCCTGGCCTCGACCTGCGGCGAAAGGAGGTAATCGACTAGCTTGTGGGCTTCGGCCGCGTGTGGCGATCCTTTGATCACCGCTAAAGTATTGGGAATATAAAGCGTCCCGGTCTGCCCTGCCCCCTGGTCCGGGTAGATGATCTCGACCGACCGGCCGGCCTGGATCTCTTCATAAGCGTCGTCGGTGTCCGTGATGCCGAAATTGATCTCGCCGCGGGAAACCGCCTGGGCCACCTGCTTGTTGCCGGAGAGAATTTTGACCTCGTTGGCCTTGAGTTTGTCGAAAAACTCCCCTGCTCTCGCATCACCCCAGGCCGAGAACAGGCAGGCCGCATGGGTAGCCGTGGTACCAAAGAGCGGCTTGGCCATCCCGATTCGCCCTTTCCACTTGGCGTCGGTCAAATCGGCGATCGACCGCGGCCACTGCCCCTTCGGCGTCCGCCACGTGTTGACCAGCAAAATCCGCGCCCGCGCAGCCAGGCCGTGCCAGAGGCCATCTTTTGAACAATACATCGCTGGATAGCGATCGGCGATTTTCGGACGATAGACATCCAGTAGCCCTTTCCGTCCCAGTCGTAGAGTAAGGAGGATTTCATTATTCCAAAAAACATCGCAGCGCGGCCGGTCGGCCTCGGCAACTATCGCGTTGGCCAAGCCGACGGTTTTGGTTGATTCCGCGTCGAATTTCGACCGCACGGCGATGCCGCTGGTTTTAGTAAAATCCTCGAAAATCGGTTGCGAGAATTCTTCGTCCAGGGCTGTATAGACAACGACCTCCGGGCCACTGGAGGCCCAGCAGCCGGTGAGGAGAAGAAAGAGGAAAAGAGCAAGGAAGCGATTCGCCTTTGTTCGGGAATGTTTGAAACAGCTCATGCTATTTGTTCCGAATCTTCTGGGTTCGGCGCGGGTCTCCCGGGCCCTGTCCCTTCCCAGCCCTCACCCCCAGTCCTACTTGGAACTTGCCTTGACCTTTTCAACTTTCAAGCACTCGGCAGAGGTGATTATGCCGTCGTGGTTCAGGTCGTAGCGGGCGAATTCGGCCACCTTGTCCGGCGTCCAGTTGGTGGTGAACTCGGCCATGGTGATTTGCCCATCGCCATCGACGTCCTTTTCCAGGAACCAATCGGGGAGTCCTTTGGGCAATCGCTCGTGGGCGGTGAGAAAACGGCCTAGTTTACGTGGAGTTGGCTTGACATCAGCCGCGGTTGGGGCTGCCAGCGATGCGGCTGAACCTGGAGAAGACACTTCCTGGCCAGTAGTGAGGGATGATGTGGTGGAGTTGGCCACGGCCGCGCCGGAAACCGTGGGCACTACCGGCTTGCTTGCTGAAACATTCGAGGAACTGCCGCTAGAGGCAGGAGTCGCGGGCGACCCAAACCCCATGCCTGGTGGAGAAGTCAACCCCGCAGCGAGTGGCAAACCGCTTGGCGATGAGCCAGGGGGACTCGATGATCCACTACCGCTCGTATTGCCTCTTGACCGGTAATAGGTCTCGTAACCTTGCATAATTTCGCCGATCGCCATGGGGTAGTGCGGTTCCTTACCCATCCGGCTGAAGATCCGATCGAGCATGTTCTTGGCCTGCGCGTCGCTGGCCTCGTCCGGATCGATCATTCCGTTGCCGTTGGCGTCTAATTTTTTAAGAAAATCTCCGGTGCGAGCGATTCGCTGAGCGATTTCGTCGTTGGACATGGGACGATTTTCGTCTCGCCCCCCCCTGCCGCCGCGACGTTCCTGCCCGAAAGCAAGCTGGGAAATTGACAGAACTCCAATTACGATAGAGACTTTGACGGCCGATGACATGCGGTGTACTCCTGTGGGCGATGGTTGGAATTCTCACCTTATAGTTTAACCCCAGCAGGACCAATTCGCATCGGATAAAACCGAGACTTTCTCCCTTTGGCGGGGTTTATTACTAGAGGCAATCAACGGTGACGGCGTGGAAGGTCTGTACGTTACTATAATAGAGACCATGATGGGTGGTGAGATCGATGGATATTGGCGAAATGCTCCTCCGCAAACGCCTGCTGGATGCTAAGCAGCTCGAGCAGGTGCGCGCCACCCAAACCGAGGGGATACGGCTGGATCAGGTCGCGGTGCAGCTTGGGTTCCTCAGCGAAGAAACCGCCTTGAGGGCTTTGGCGAAAGAAGTTGGCCTGGAGTTCATTGATCTCGTTACGGTCGAGATCGACTTGGATCTCCTGAAGGACTTCCCCCCGCGATTTGTACACCGTGAAATGCTCTTTCCGATCCGCCGCAGCAACGGCTATCTAACGGTCGCCACGAGTGATCCATTCAATTTGTACCCCTTGGATGAGTTGAGTGTCGCCACGGGTCTGACCGTGGTGCCCGTGTTGGCCAGCCGTGAGGAAATCGCCAAGCGAATCAAAAACCACCTGGGGGTCGGCAGCGAAACGATTGACAGTCTCTTGGCGCAAACGACCGACGACCGCATCGAACTCGATCAGCCCATCGACGACGATGCCGAGCTTTCGCAGATGGCCCAGGAGCCGTCCGTGGTGCGGCTGGTTAACGAGATTCTGCTGGAGGCGATCGAGCTGCGCGCCAGCGACGTGCATATTGAATCGCAGCACTCGGGCCTGCGGGTTCGCTATCGCATTGACGGCGTGCTTCACGTCCAGCCGATGCCGCCGGAGATCCATCGATTTCAGGCGGCAATCATCAGCCGCTTGAAGATCATGTCGCGGTTGAACATCGCCGAGCGTCGTTTGCCCCAGGATGGCCGCATTCAGCTCCGTACCGGTGGCCGCGAGGTCGATATCCGCGTCTCGGTGATCCCCACCATCAACGGCGAAGGAATCGTCTTGCGCCTGCTCGATAAGGGGGCCATGGAATTCAAGCTCGGCAAGCTCGGCATGGAGTTGGATCTCTACGCCAAGTTCCGCGAGTTGATCCAGTTGCCGCATGGGATCATCCTGGTCACCGGCCCCACCGGTTCCGGCAAGAGTACGACGCTTTACAGTGCGCTCTTGGAAATCAAGAGCGACGAGACCAAGATCATCACCACCGAGGATCCGGTGGAATACCAGTTGGACGGCATCAACCAGATCCAAGTACACCCGAAGATCGGCCTGACGTTCGGCACGTCGCTGCGGAGCATCTTGCGCCATGACCCGGACATCATTCTCGTGGGCGAAATCCGCGACCTGGAGACGGCCGAAAATGCGATCCAGGCATCGCTGACGGGCCACTTGGTTTTTAGCACGCTGCATACCAACGACGCAGCGGGCGCCTACACACGACTGGTCGACATGGGGCTGGAGCCGTTCCTGGTTTCCAGCACGGTTGAAGCTGTCATGGCCCAGCGACTGGTCCGCACACTCTGCAAACATTGCAAGCAGCCCTACCACCCGGCCGACGATGAACTCCCCGCCGACTTTCCCCGCGATGCCTTGGGCAGCTACCCGCTCTATCGGGCCGTGGGCTGCCGCGAATGTCGCCAGGTGGGTTATCGCGGCCGTGTCGGGTTGTATGAATTGCTGGTGACCAGCGAAGAGATTCGCCAATTGTCGCACGAGCGCGTCAGCAGTTGGGCCATCCAAAAGGCGGCAGTCAACCGCGGCATGCGCACGCTCCGCGATGACGGCTGGGTAAAGGTTATCGACGGACGGACCACGGTCGACGAAGTATTGCGAGTGACCAAAGGGAAAATCGAGGCATAAATGCCTGAATTCAATTACACGGCGCGCGACCAGTCTGGCCAAAAGGTAACTGGCACGCTCACGGCGGCCAACCGCCGCGAGGCGGCTGCGTCGTTGGCTGGACGGATGATTTTCCCGCTGGCCGTGGATGACGCAGGCGCCGTGACCGAGTTCGCACGGGTCCGTCGCGTACCCGCCGCGTTGCTCTCGACGGCCTACGGCCAGTTGGCCGATCTGCTCCGCAGCGGAGTGCCGCTCTTGCGTTCCCTCGAGGTTGTCGAAAGGCAGTCTTCGCACGCCGGGCTGAAGGCGATCCTGAGCGAGATCCACCGCCGCGTGGAAGACGGCAGTACGCTGGCGGACGCTATGGCCCGCTTCGAGAATATATTAGGCGAGATGGCCGTGAGCATGGTCCGAGCCGGTGGCGAAGGTGGTTTCCTGGAAGAGGCATTGGCCCGAGTTGCCCAGTTCACCGAGACGCAGGATGACCTCAAGAAGCGGACGATGGGTGCCATCGCCTATCCGGCCTTCCTGGCCGTGGTGGGCACGATCATCGTCGTGGTGCTCGTCGTCTTCTTCGTGCCGAAATTTGGCGAGTTGTTCGAGCGATTACGGGAAAAAAACGAACTCCCCGCGGTCACCGAATGGCTCCTGGACACCAGCGCGTTCATGCGTCGCTGGGGTCTGTTGGTTTTGGCCCTGCTGGTTGGATGCGGCTGGTGGATGCAGCGTTGGCTGCAAACTGAGCCGGGACGTTGGTGGGCCGACCGTTTGCGTCTGCATCTGCCGCTGGTGGGCCAGGTATTCCTCGGCTTGGCGGTAGCACGTTTCTGCCGCGTCTTCGGCACGCTTTTACACAACGGCGTGCCGATCGTCCGCTCCTTGGAAATCTCCCGCGATGCCGCTGGCAATCGCGTACTCGCAGCGGCGATCAGTACGGCGACCGAAAATATATCCGCCGGTCAGTCCTTGGCGGGGCCGCTGGGGGCCAGCGGCCAGTTCCCGCCCGTGGTGGTCGAAATGATCGCCGTCGCCGAGCAAGCCAACAACCTGGAAACCGTGCTTTTGTCGGTTGCCGACTCGCTCGAACGCCGTACCTGGCGGCGCCTCGACCTGACCGTCCGACTGATTGAGCCGATTATGCTATTGATTTTGGCGGGCGTCATCCTGGTATTGGTGATTGCCCTCCTGCTACCCGTCCTCAAGATGAGCACAACCGTGTAAAATGGCAGGGAGAGAGGAAGATACTCAGGATGCTTGTAGAAATAAACAACCATCTAGAGCCGTGGCTAATGCACAGGAAAGAATACCAGCAAAGCGAGATCCCTACCCAATGCCCCCTTTCCCCTTCCCCTTTTCCC
>Ga0073936_10001136_pt1 | contig 41523 bp, 34 predicted proteins | sample AliMusrvi5mmetaG_FD_87041 | JGI IMG/M metagenome (GOLD analysis project Ga0073936, IMG submission 87041) | Freshwater lake bacterial and archeal communities from Alinen Mustajarvi, Finland, to study Microbial Dark Matter (Phase II) - Alinen... | ecosystem: Environmental > Aquatic > Freshwater >...
GTCGAAGGGGATGGGGCAGGGGGGGATTGGCTCACTTTTCGTGTTTGGGAAGAGAGGCTATCACGGGGATTTGCTTGTCCGAGTGGGTGGAAAGCCGTTCCAGCGTTTCGTAAAAATTCGGGTAGGAGGTGGTCACGCAGTCCACGTCGTCGATGATCGTCTCGCCTTCGGCAAAGAGCCCGGCGATGGCAAACGCCATGGCGATCCGGTGGTCCCCGAAGCTCGAAATGCGCGCTCCCTTGAGGGGAGTGCCGCCGAAGATTTCCAGACCGTCTTGCGTTTCGGTCACAGTCACACCCATGGCACGGAGGTTGGTGGCGATGGCGGCGAGGCGGTCGGTCTCCTTGACGCGGAGCTCGGCGGCGTCGGCGATCACGGTGGTGCCTTGGGCGAGCGCTGCGGCCACGGCCAGGATGGGGAGTTCGTCGATGACGTTGGGGATTTCCTTGCCCCGGATGACGGTGCCCTTGAGGTTCGCTCCCTGGATTTCCACGGACCCGGACGGTTCGCCCTCCTCCACTTCGATGATCTCGCGAACGTGCGCGCCCATGCGGACGAGCACAGCGAGGATGCCGGTGCGCGTGGGGTTGAGGCCGACATCGGTGATGAGCAGATGGCTGCCGGGCTGCGCGGCGGCGGCCACCATCCAGAAAGCCGCGCTGGAAATATCCCCCGGCACATGGAAGTCGCGGGATTCCGGGGTCTTCTCGCCCACCACGGAAACTGTCAGCTCGTCAACGTGCGGGCCGACCAGGAACCACTCCAGCATGCGTTCGGTATGGTTGCGGCTTTGGCTGGGTTCCGTCACGCTCGTACGCCCGTGGGCGAACAAGCCTGCCAGCAGCACCGCGCTTTTCACCTGGGCGCTGGCCACCGGGGAGGTGTATTGGAGCGGGGAGAGATTGCCGCCCTCGACCACCAGAGGAGGGGCGCTTTTTGGCCCTTCTGCGTGCAGGGTTGCCCCCATCCGGGTGAGTGGCTCGATGACGCGGTTCATGGGGCGGCGGGAAAGCGAGGCGTCTCCCACGAGCCGCGTGCGGAAAGGCTGGGAGGCGAGGATGCCCGCGAGCAGCCGCATCGTCGTGCCGGAGTTGCCGCAATCGACATCCCCCGCAGGCGCGCTCAGTTGGCGCGAGCGCCCGTGGACGATCAGGGTCGTCGGCTCGGGATTCTCAATCTCCACCCCGAGGGCGCGCATGGCGCTCACGGTGCTCAGGCAATCGTCGCTCGGCAGAAACCCGGTGATAACGCAGGTGCCGTTTGAGAGCCCCGCAAGGAGCACCGCGCGGTGGGAGATGCTTTTGTCCCCCGGCACCGTCATTTCTGCCCGGATGACCGGGGCCTGTTGGATTTTCCAGCTTTCCATGTTTTAATTCTTTCGTGTGATGTGCCGGTCTCTGGAGACTTTGGCACTGGTGAGAAACTCTTTTAATTTGGAATCGTTGCCGCTTGCAAGTTCCCGCGAAACTTCCTGCAAGCGGGCGATAAATCCGTCCAGTTGGCCGCCGAGTGCGGCGCGGTTGGTGGCCATGATTTCCGCCCACATCTCCGGGAGCCCGGAGGCGATCCGCGTGGTGTCGCGCAAGCCGTTGCCGCAGAAATCGACAGCGCCGGGGTCTTGCGCGCAAATGAAGTCAACGAGCGCGGCGGCGATCAAGTGGGGAAGATGGCTCACCAGGCCGATGGCCGTGTCGTGTTCGGCGGGCGAAAGCGTGCGCACTTCGCAGCCCACCAACCGCCAGAATGCGGCAGCCGCCTCCACGGTTTCGAGAGCCACACCGGGGTGCGGCGTCACGAGGCAGACCGCCCCGGCGAAGAGATCGGCACGGGCAGCGGCCAATCCCGCCTGTTCGGAGCCGGCCATGGGATGGCTTCCCACAAAGCGTCCCCGCCCGGCGCGCGCGAAGATAGCGTTCAATGCCTCCACCACCGGGCCTTTGACGCTGCCGACATCGGTCACCAAGGCGTCCGGCTCGACCAACGGCGCCATTTGCTGCGCCAGCCCCGGCATTGCGCCGATGGGGATGCAGAGCACCGCCACCTCCGCGCCTTCGAGCACCGGGCCAAGCTCCGTGGAGGCGAGGTCGCAGATGCCCGCCGCGCGGACTTCCTCCGCGGCAGCCTCCCGCCGAGCCCAAACCGCTACGCGGCATTGCGGCGCGCGGGCGCGGATGGCCAGCGCGAGTGAGCCGCCCAAGAGGCCGGGACCAAGGATGGCGATTTTCTTCATGGAACGGGGTTTAAGACATGACAAGCCGCCCCGTCGAGGGCGGCTCGTCGTAAAAAAAGTCCACTCTGGAACCGTTAGGGAACCAAGAGCGTTTTGCCGGGGGTATAGTAATCCTTAACCTCGGAGCCAGGCGCCAACCCGCGATAATCCAGCAAGCCCGCTTCCGGGTGGTAGGGGCTCCGCATAAACCCGGGTTTGCCCGGTTCCTTGATCCCGTAGAGCACTTCGCGCTTGGCCGCAGGTGTCGGGGCGGCGACGCCGGGGGTCGGAGTCGGCTTTGCCGCAGGTGTGGGTGCTGGCGTAGGTGCCCCTTCGGTGCCAGTTCCAGGCATGCCCTCAACGGGGCCGTTCGGATATCCTTCCGGTCCGTTTGGCCCGTCGGGCCTGGGGAAGGGGGCGTTGGTGTAGACGGTCCGGGTCCGCGAAGGCGTGCAGGCGGCAAGGATCGTGCAGGAAAGTAGCGAGAAAACTAGGATTCGCTTCATATAGTCGGGAAAGAAATACGGGATTTCATTTCGATAGACAACAGCAAACTCATCCGAGGGCCGTGGGTTTTTTAAGAGAAATCCTTTCTGACCGCAGACGGGGTGCTGCGGCCTGTCTATCGTGCCCCGATCCCCGAACGCGCTCTGTTAAATTATTTTTTGATGGGTTGCCCCCGGAAATTTTCGCAACCAAACCTTTTCATGCCCCCAGCGCGATGGTTAAGCTACCCTCCATGCAATCCTCTCACATTGGCATCATCGGCGGCAGCGGGCTCTATCAGATCGAAGGGCTGACCAACGCAACGGAACTGAGCGTGGAAACCCCCTGGGGCCCGCCCAGCGACGTCATCGTGCGAGGCGAACTTTCCGGGCGCACCGTATTTTTCCTCCCCCGGCACGGGCGGGGGCATCGCATCCTCCCCACAGAAATCAACCACCGCGCCAACATCTACGCGCTCCGTTCGCTTGGCGTCCGCTGGATCATCTCCGTCTCGGCGGTCGGCAGCCTCCAGGCGCAATACGAACCGCGCCACATCGTACTGCCGGACCAGTTTTTCGACCGCACCAGCCGCCGCGCCGAGCACACCTTCTTTGGCGGGGGCATCGTCGCCCACATCGCCTTTTCGGACCCCACCAGCGCCCCGCTGCGCGCGTTGATCGCCGAGGCCGCCCGGGAAACCGGCGCGGTCGTCCACAACGGCGGCACCTACGTGAACATGGACGGTCCGGCCTTCTCCACCCGCGCTGAAAGCAATGCCAACCGCCAACTCGGCTTCGACGTCATCGGCATGACCAACCTCGGCGAAGCCAAACTGGCCCGGGAGGCCGAAATCGCCTTCGCTACCATGTCGATGGTGACGGATTACGACTGTTGGCGCGTGGAGGAGGAGCCCGTCAACGCCCAGACGGTCTTTGATCACCTCCTGCACAATGCCGGATCCGCCAAAGCCATCCTCGCCCGGCTCATCCCGCGCCTGCCCACCGTGGCGGACTGGCCCGAGCACACCGCCCTGGACAACGCGCTGGCCACGGACAAATCCATCTGGCCCCTTGCAACCGTAGAGAGGATGGGCGTTATTCTCGAACGCTTCCGGTAAAACTTTTTTCTTCATGAAACGCCGATTTATCGCCCTTGTCGCCCTCGCTTTTTTGGCAAGCCCCTTCTCCACTCCGGCCCAATACTCCGAAGCCACCCCCGCAAAAAAAGCGGTTGCCCCCACTGCCACTCCCGCCGGGCCGCGCATTTCCTTTAACACCGTCCACGCCGAAGGCCCCTACATCGCCCTTACCTTCGATGACGGCCCGAGCAAGGCCACCACGCCGCGCCTGCTCGACCTGCTCGCCAAGCGCGGCATCAAAGCCACCTTCTTTGTCCTGGGCGAATGCGTGGAGGCCAACCCGGACATCCTCAAGCGGGAAGTCGCCGAAGGCCACGAAATCGGCAACCACTCCTGGGATCACCCAAACCTTGCCAAAAAATCGGACGATGCCGTGCGCAGCCAGCTCCAGCGCACGCAGGACGTCATTTTTCAAGTCGCGGGCATCAAACCCAAAGTCCTGCGTCCGCCCTATGGCGCGTTCACCGACCGTCAGAAAAAATGGGCCAACGAACAGTTCGGCTTCAAAATCGCCATGTGGGAAGTGGACCCCAATGACTGGAAAAGACCCGGACCGGACGTGGTGGCCAAGCGCATCTTGAGCGAAACCCGCGCCGGAGACATCGTGCTGGTCCACGACATCCACAGCCAGACCATCGACGCCATGCCGCAGGTGCTCGACGGTCTGCTCGCCAAGGGATTCAAGTTCGTGACCGTCAGCGAGCTCATCGCCATGGACCGCCCCGGCACGCCCAAACCTTCGCCCTCGCCAGCGGCTTCTCCTACCCCTGAAGCCTCGCCCTCGCCGGTTGCCGCATCTCCCACCCCCACGCCGCAGCCGTCCAAAAAGAAACGCCACTAGCCGCTCTCCTTAAGGAAGAAGCGCCACAACCCGGACAGGAGGAGTATGCAAGGACCGCTCTCCAAAATCGCACACGCCCTGCTTGCCTGCAGCGCAAGCACGCAGGGAAGCGGGGACACGTCCCATTGCTTCACCTCCGCGAGCCTCCGCAGTCCCGTGCTCGCCCTCACCTTTGACGACGGCCCCCACCCGATCAACACCCCGCGCCTCCTGAGCATCCTCGCGCGCTACCAAATCAAGGCCACCTTCTTTGTCATCGGCGAAAACGCCCGCCACCACCCAGACCTCGTCAAACGCGCCGCCGACGAAGGGCACGAAATCGGCAACCACTCCTGGAGTCACCCCAAATTCACCGAAATCCCGGAGCCAACCGTCCAGGACGAACTCCAGCGCACCGCGCAGCTCCTCACGGAAATCACCGGGCGCGCCCCCAAACTGGTGCGCCCTCCGTTCGGCGAATCCACCGTGGCCCAACGGCGCTGGATCAACAACACCCTTGGCTGTGAGGTGGCCCAGTGGAGCGTGGACCCGCAGGACTGGAACCGCCCCGGCGCCCCCGCCATCGCCCACCGCGTCCTCAACGGCACGCGCAACGGCAGCGTGATCCTCCTCCACGACGTCCAAACCCAAACCATCCAGGCCCTCCCGCGCATCCTCGCGGGCCTGCTCGCCAAGGGGTTTGACTTCGCCACGGTCAGCGAACTCATCGCCAAAAACCGGATTGCGGCGGACGCTGCCTCGGTTTAGACACGGTCATGTTCTTGGACGGGGCGAGAGAAGACCTGTCTTCCTTGTTTTCTTCTCCGGCGGCTGATTTGTGTCATCAACAAAAACCCCTTTACCCTTTGACCCCTTTACCCTTTACACGGTAAAAAAACTCTTCTCGACCCCGCCTGCCAATAGGCCTAAGTTGATCGATATGGATGGACGAACCTTCGATGCTAATTTTCAAATTCCCCCGCTTCGCACGATTGCAGCCATTATCGTTGGCATCCTGCTGATTGCCTTGGTGTGGACTTCTTATTACACGGTGGACGCCGAATCGGAGGGGGTGGTGCTCCGCTTCGGAAAATTCTCCCAGACGGTGGAGCCGGGTCTCCACTTCAAGTTGCCTTTCGGCATCGACGCGGTGACGGTGCTGCCAACACGGCGGCAGTTGAAGATGGAGTTCGGTTTTCTCACTCCGGGCTACACCACCAACCGGGATCAGGCAGGCGAAAACCAGGATCGGGAAAAATCAATGGTCACTGGCGACCTGAACGCGGCGCTTGTCGAGTGGGTTGTGCAATACCGGATTGAAGATCCAAAGCAGTATCTCTTCGATGTGCGCAATCCGGGATCCACCTTGCGCGACCTTTCGGAGGCGGCTATGCGGGAGGTGATCGGTGACCGCACCGTGGACGAACTGATCACCATCGGACGGCAGGACATCGAGCTCTCGGCCCTGACCCGGATGCAGGAACTGGCCAAACGATATCATCTTGGGGTTCGCGTGGATCAGGTGCAGTTAAAAAATGTGAATCCGCCCAGTCAGGTGCAGGGCTCCTTCAACGAGGTGAACAAAGCCCAGCAGGACCGTGAGAATGCAATCAATGTCGCAAACGGCGATTACAACAAGGCTGTTCCGAAAGCCAAGGGCCAGGCGGATCAGACGATCCGCGGGGCGGAGGGTTACCGCTTCAAGCGCGTGAACGAGGCTGAGGGGGACGTCGCTTCTTTCAACGCGATGCTTGCACAATATACCAAGGCACCCGAGATCACGCGCACGCGGCTTTATCTGGAGACGATGGGGGTAATTCTGCCACAGGTGGGGCAAAAGATCATCTTTGACGAATCGCTGCGACAACTGCTGCCGATCCTGCCGCTGTCCACCAAACTCGGGGAGGGCAAATAATGAAACACTTCAGCTTAACTCTCGCGGCCTTTGTCGCAGTCCTGGTAGCGCTCATTATGTTTGGGGCATGCTACACGGTTAACCAAACCGAGCAGGTCATCATTACGCAGTTTGGCAAGCCGGTGGGCGACCCCATCACCGAGCCCGGACTGCATTTCAAGACCCCCTTTGTCCAAAGCGTGAACAGCCTCGACAAGCGATTTCTTGAGTGGGACGGGGCACCGGTCGCCATTCCGACCCGGGACAAAACTTACATTCATGTGGACACGTTCGCACGGTGGCGCATTGAGGACCCCAAAACCTATTTTGTGCGTCTGCACGATGAGCGCAGCGCCCAGTCGCGTCTTGAGGACATTCTCGGGAGTGAAACGCGCAACTCCATCGCCAAGCACGACCTGATTGAAATTGTCCGCACCGACAAGAATCGTAAACCGCAGGCTGACGAGAGCCTCAAGGGTGGAACCGGTATCGGCTCGATCGGTGTGCTCCCGGCCATTGAGTTTGGCCGACTGAAGATCGAGGAGGAGATCAAGACTGCTGCTGCCGAAAAACTCGCGGAGTTCGGCATTTCCTTGTTGGATTTTCGGATCAAGCGCGTGAACTACAATCCCGATGTCCTCGACCGGATTTATCAGCGCATGATCAGCGAACGCATGCAGATCGCCCAGCGGTTCCGCTCCGAGGGTGAAGGCGAATCCGCCCGCATCGCGGGTCAGCGGGAGCGAGACTTGAATGAAATCCAGTCCACGGCTTACCGGCAGGTTCAGCAGATCCGGGGCGAGGCTGATGCAAAGGCCATGGAAATTTACGCGCGCGCCTACACCCAAAATCCTCAGGCCGCCGAGTTCTACGCCTTCCTGAAAACCCTGGAGACTTACCACAAAGTTTTCACAAGGGATTCGACATTGGTTCTTTCGACGGACAGCGATTTATTCAACCTTCTCAAACGCGCCACACCGAAATCGAAAGGGCCGCCCATTTCGATTGAAAGTGCAGCCAAACCGTCACCGTAGCTCGCGGGAGGACTTCAAGGAGACCCCGGAAAGTCAGCGGAGGGTGGAATAATATCCCAGCTTGACTTCAAAACACAAAGGGATAACCGCCTCGGTTGCTGGCTGGCGTTCGCAGCGCTGCGCATCTCCAGATGTTCCGCAATCCACTTCCACCGCTCCATTCCTCGACCTCGCAATAACTGCGACCGGAGAAGACAGTGCTTCTCCGGTCGCAGTTTTTCTTACTTATTTCGTATTGCAGACAGCGTCTCGGTCAAACTACCAGGATTTAGAGGGCTCCTGGGTCTTCTCGAGGTTCCGTTCGCCCACGGGTTTCTTCAGCATCGGCTTATGGCTTTTGATGATGGTGGTCTTTTCACCCACCGGTTTCAGCATCACCTTGTGGCTCTTCGTGAACCGTTCCCCCACGGGCTTGAGCATTCCTTTGTGGTGGCTCTTCTCGATGATGAGCCGTTCACCTACGGGCAGCAGGAGCGTGTTATCATAGGTTTTAACGGTGATGAGCTTTTCACTCACCGGTTGGAGCATTTCGGTGCGGTAGCTCTTCTCGATGAGGAGCCGTTCCCCCACCGGCGAGAACTGCGCGTCGTGGGCATTCTTCCATGTTCTGTATTGCTCGCCAAACGGCAGGAATATGAAGTCACTGCCGATGCATTTGTTTTGATACGTCACCGTGGAGTACGTCGTGAGACGTTCCCTCACCGGCATGAGACACCGATTCGAGAGAGTAATGGTTTTTTCCATCGTGCAGCTCGGTTGCGTAACAATCAATTCTCTCACCGGTTGGACGCGGGTGACCTCCGAGGAGCACCCACACCCAAACGCGAGACCCGACGATGCGACCGTAACCAGGACGCTTAGCAATTGTATTCTTTGTTTCATAGTTTCCTCCTACGGATGTTTTCGGACCACCAGACCATATTGGCCTTCCGATTCGTCATTGAAGTGGGTCTGCCCGCCCCTCCTTCCCGGGTGGGAAATTATTTCCGGCGCGAGCCGATCCTGCCTTCGCTTCCGGTAAAACTAGAAAATCGGGGTTGGAGGGGATGAATGGGGCACGATGTCCCCATCAGCTCGGTTCTATTCACCCCGCTGAAATTTGAAAAACTTGTCATTTATCCCTTGATCCTTAACACCGTTGCTTCGGAGTTCGGGTTTAGAGCGTTTTAAATTTCATTCTTTACACGCTGCTCGGTGGGGCGGGCCGTCGCGGGGCTTTTCCAGCTTGGGCGGTATGGACAAATACAGCCGCTGCGCTTGAAAAGCCCCGCAACAACCCACGGCGCTCTCTCATCATTGTAAATACTTCAATTTAAAACGCTTAAAGAACCCGCGCGCAGGCCTTCGCGTAGTCGCGCGCCATCGTCTCGCTGGTGAAGCGCTCGTGCACCGCCTGCATGCCGCAACGGCCCAGCGCGGCCAGTTTCGCGGGATCGGCCAGGGCCGTTTCCAGCGCCGCCGCCAGAGCCTCTGCTCCGCCGGTGGGGTAAATAAAGCCGCCGCCAGTGGCTTCGACGAGTTCCGGAAACGCCCCGCTTGCGGGCTGGACGACGGGAACTCCGCTGGCCAGCGCTTCGAGGAGGTAGAGGCCGAAGGATTCCCCGTAGGTGGCGGGAACGGACAGCACACTCAGGGTGCGCAGGAACGCCTGTTTTTCCGCGCGGTCGAGATTTGGCAAAAACTCGGCGCATTCCCCGCAGCCCGCCGCGCGGAGCCGCTCCTGCAAGCGTCCCACAAACACCGCGTCCTCCGGCGTCTGCCCGCCGGCGACCCGGAGCCGGGCTCCGGCGCAGCGCCCGCCGGTCTTGAGGCGGATGAACGCATCGACGAGCGCCTCGAGCCCCTTGGTGGGGTGCATCCGTGCGAGAAATCCGATCACCGGCGTCTGGGGCGGTCCGGATGCGGCGGGTGCGTAGCCATCGAGATTGATCCCGTTGTAAACCACCTCCAACCGCTCCGGCGCGAGCAGCATCCGCTGGCGCATCACCTCGCCATAGGAACGGCTCACCGGCACAAAGAGGGACGCATCCGCCGCGCATTCACGGAGCGCCTGCCAGCAGCGATCCGGCTCGGGGAGAGCGTCCAGAAAGCTGTCCTCGCCTTGGAGCGTGCAGACCACGGGGACCTTGAGCGTCTCCCGGATCCGGCGTGCGAGCCCGATGAGCAGGCCGTTGGAGAGGCTCACAATGTCGGGCCGGTTTTCGGGCCGGGACAACCATGCCACCACCTTTTCGATCTCCTTGGCTTGCCGCCCGTGTTCCCCCAGCAGCATCGAAAGCGTGATCTCGCCCAGGTCGCGCGCACTCGTCATTCCCGTGCGCCGCGCGGCGCGTTTGAGCAGCGCTGGCGCGTCGAACCAGCGGTCCACCCACGCGGGCGTCCTGCGGAAGAAGGCCGATTTTTGCTGGAGGTAAACATTGACGCCGCCAAAGAAAAGCGGCGCATCCTCCGCCACGCTCTCCTCGTCCACGAAGTGCGGCAGATACATCGGCAACAGCACGGCGTCGTGCCCCTGCCTGCGCAGGGCAGCCACCAGCGCGTTATCACGCAGGCAGGTGCCGCAATAAAAATTCCCGGTGCCGGGAGTGAGTTGGACGATCCGCATGGGGAAGAATGCCGGTTATTATAGGAGAAGGCGGGCGGTTCGCTAGTGCAGATTTTGCAGTGAATCCCGGCTGAAGCCGGCTCAAGAATGGATCGAGGGCATCGAATTGACGCTCTGCCGCCTTACGAAGCAATAACTTGAACTTGGCGAAGAAGTTTTCAATGGGATTGAGATCAGGAGAGTGGGCAGAAAGATAGAGCCAGGCAGCTCCGCGCCGTGTGCGCCGAGGCGCTGCGGGTCTGTTTGGCTGAACTGCGAAGATGCGGAGTGCAACTTCGCGGGAGGATGCGTTACCGAGTGCAACTTGGTAACGAGGGAATTCGTATTACTCCATCCGCTTGGAGCGCGGTTCGCGCTCCCGGCAGCCTGCGCCGCCCGGGGTAGTGACGAACGGCCCGCCTTCCAGAGGGGCGGTTTTGCTGAAAGCCACGTCCGGCATCTCGCTGGGAAGCCCGGCGAGCGGAAAGTCCTTGCGCAACGGGTGGTAGGGGTAGCCTTCCCACATGAGGATGCGGCGCAGATCGGGGTGGCCGCTGAAGCGGATGCCCATGAGGTCGTAAGTCTCGCGCTCGTGCCAGTCTGCGGCGCTCCAGACTCCGGTCACGGTGGGCACTTCGGGTGCGTCTTCGGAGACGGCGACCTTGAGGCGCACGCTGTGGTTGTCGGCTACGGAATAGAGTTCATAGACGACCTCAAAGCGCGGCTCGCTGCCGAAGTTGTCCACGGAACAAATATTGGCCAGGAAATCGAAGCCGAGTTCGTTTTTCGCGAAGGCGCAGACATCGGCGATGATGAGGCGCTCGAACGTGAGGGTGGTTTCTCCCCGGAATTCCTTTTTGGCAAGGACCGGGAACTGTTTTTCCAGGGCGGCAATGGCGTCGGCGAGGATCATGACAAGTTGGCGTTGGTGAGACGGTATTGGGCCAGGCACGATTTGGCGGTATCGACTTTGCGCTGGAGGGTCATGAGCCCTTCGAGAAGGGCTTCGGGCCGGGGCGGGCAGCCGGAGATATAGACATCCACCGGGATGATCTGATCGACCCCCTGCAACGTGGCGTAGCTGCGGTACATGCCGCCGCTGGAGGCGCAGGCGCCCATGGCGATGACCCATTTGGGCTCGGGCATCTGGTCGTAGATGCGCTTGACGGCCAGGGCCATCTTGTAGGTGACCGTGCCGGCGACGATCATGAGATCGCTTTGCCGGGGTGAAAAGCGCATGACTTCCGCGCCGAAGCGCGAGATGTCATAGCGTGAGGAGGCGGTGCCCATGAGCTCGATGGCGCAACAGGCAAGACCCATTGGCATGGGCCAGAGCGAGTTTTTGCGCATCCAGTTGATGGTTTCGTCGAGTTTGGTGAAAATGATGTTGTTCTCGAATTTGGTGTCGAAAGCAACCGGCGTCGTGGAGGCCATATCGGGCAGTCTATGGGCGAGGCAGGCGCGGGCAAGCCGAAATTGTGAAAAAAGGCACAAGCCGCAATTTTGCGCTTCCGAATTATCCAAAATGCGTTCTACTTATTCGAGCTGCCCGCAGACGCGGGGTCGCCTTTTAGCCAAAAAAACCTTACATCCTCATGCCACACACCAAGCTCTTCATCCCGGGTCCCATCGAAGTTTCGCCGAAGACCTTTGCCGCCTTCTGCAAGCCGATGATCGGCCACCGCAGCAACGACTTCAAGAAGCTCTACGCGTCCATTGAGCCGCAGCTCCAGACGCTTTTCGGCACCAAGCAACCGGTGTTCATCTCCACCTCTTCCGCGTGGGGCGTGATGGAAGGCTCCATCCGCAACCTCGTCGTCAAGAAGGTGCTCAACTGCATGTGCGGCGCGTTCTCGGACAAATGGCTGGACGTCTCCCAGCGCTGCGGCAAGCAGGCCGAGGGGCTCAAGGTGGAATGGGGCCAGCCGATCCGGCCCGAGGACGTGGACGCCAAGCTCGCCACGGGCGAATTTGACACCGTCACCCTCATTCACAACGAGACTTCCACCGGCGTGATGAGCCCGCTCAAGGAAATCTGCGACGTGGTGAAAAAATACCCGGAGGTGCTGCTCATCGTGGACAGCGTCTCCTCGTTCTCCGCTGTGCCGATCCCGATGGACGAACTCGGCATCGACGTGCTCCTGACGGGCAGCCAGAAAGCCCTCGCGCTGCCTCCCGGCATGGCGCTCTTCGCCTGCTCCGAGCGCGCGTTCGCCCGTGCGGCGACGGTGAAGGATCGCGGCTACTACTTCGACTTCATCGAATTCCAGAAAAACCAGGCCGAGGACATGACCCCGAGCACGCCGGTCATCTCCCACATCTACGCGCTCCAGAGCAAGCTGGAGGACATCTTCGCCGAGGGGCTGGAAGCCCGCTACGCCCGCCACGCCAAGCTCAACGCGATGGTGGCGGACTGGGTGACGCGCAACGGTTTCGAGTTTTTCGCGCCGGAAGGCTACCGTTCCAAGTCCCTCACCTGCGTGAAGAACAACAAGGAGATCGACGTCGCCGCCATGAACGCCCGGCTCAAGGAACGCTACCACGCGGTCATCGACGGCGGCTACGGCAAGCTCAAGGGCAAGACCTTCCGCATCTCCAACATGGGCGACGAGACCGAGGAAACCATCGGCGCGCTGCTCACCTGGCTGGACGATTGCCTCAAGGGATAGACAACTCCGAACGGTTTGTATGAAAAAGAGCACCGGGGTCTGCCCGGTGCTTTTTTCGTGTCCGCGCAACCGTCATCCCATCACTGCTTCCACCACGGATTTGAGTCAATTCGCTGCAAATGTTTTGCAATGGGAGGGGACTTCGCTAAAATTTCATGCTGCGTTGTAAATTTTTATTTTATGAAGGATCCCCGTCCCCCTGGAAAACCCTCGTCAGGCGCCCCGATTTTGTCCGGGCCGGTTCCCCTCTGCCTCAAACCCCGTCTCCAGCCTTCTGCCGCTCCGGCGCACTCGCGCCCCACGCTCTTCGGCGGCCTGTTCTCGGGCCGCAGCCGGGCCGGTTGCGCCGTGGTGCCGTTTGCCTTGCTGGCGATGCTCTCCAGCCAGTCGGCTTGGGCCGCCAGCGCTGCCTGGACCGGCACGACCAGTAATCTCTGGTCAACCACCACGAACTGGAACCCGTCCAGTAGCGTTCCTGGCTCATCAGACACCGCCACCTTCAACGGTGCCGGTAATGGCAATACCACCATCGACCTCGGCGCCGGCGCCTCGGTGCAGGGCTTGACTTTCGACACGTCCTCCGCTGCGGCCTACACCATCGGCGCTGGCGCGGTTGGCAGCCAGACGCTCTCGCTCATGTGGAACGGCAGCATCACGGTGAACAGCACCGTAACCGCCAACCAACAGTTCAACGCACTTCTCAGCCTGGGCATCGGCGCGGTTGGCAACAGGGCATATTCCATCACCAACAACAGCGCCACGGCCCTTCTGACATTTGCCGGGGGGATTACAATTGACCCTCTCAACACCACGGGCAGGGACACGCTGACGGTGGGCGGCGCGGGCAACACGGCGTTCAGCGGCATCGTGAGCAACGGGACTGGAACTTCGAAACTTAGCCTGAGCAAGGGAGGCGTCGGCACCCTGACGCTCACCGGCGCCAACACCTACACCGGTTCGACGACGCTCGGTGGCGGCACGCTTCTGCTCGACTTCAGCGACGCAGACGCCCCGGCAAGCAACATTATCAGCAGCGGCGATTCGCTGGTCATGGCAGGCGGCCTTCTTTCCATCAAGGGAAAAGGCAGCGGGAGAAACACCCAGACGCTGGTGATGACACAAACCGCCAACACCGGCCTGAACAGCATCCTGGTCAACGATAACGGCAGCAGCGGCGTCACGACGCTTGCGCTCTCCTCCACGGGATTGGGAGCCCGCGGCGCGGCGGATACGATGAACATTGATCTTTCCCAGGGCCTCGGCGGCAACGCCGCGGGCGACGTGATCACCACGACGGCGGCTGCGGCCACGCTCGGTTGGGCCACAGTGAAGGATGCCAGCGGCGCCGGCTTTGCCCGTTACAACGGCGCCAACGTGGTGCGCCTGACGGGGCAGACGGCGCTGGCCGTGGGCAGCAACAACAGCAGCACCGACTTCCTATTCACCGGCGCGGGCGCCACCTTGAGCCATAATGCGGGCAACTGGGCGGCGAATTCCCTGACGCTGGATACCACGGCGAACACCGCGACGCTGGATATCGGCGGGGGAATCATGAGCCTCACCCAGCTGGGCCTGCTGATGACGGGCGGCAACAACGCCACCATTCAGAACGGCCAGATCGGGGCCGCCGCTTCAGAAGTGATCGTCCAAACGATGGGCGCGGGAACGCTGACCCTTGCCGCCAACACCTCGGTCAGTTCCGGCGCGGGCAGCCTCACCAAGAGCGGCGCGGGCACACTGATTCTCGCCGCCGCACAAACCTTCACCGGCGCGACGAACGTCAACCAGGGCACGCTGCAGTTGAATAATGCAAATTCCCTGCAGAACAGCACAGTCACACTGGGCGGCGGCGTTACCAACGGGTTGGGCTTCGGCCCCGGGATCGGCACATTCAACCTCGTGGGTCTGGCCGGTTCAGGCAATGCCATTCTGCAGGATACCGGCTCGAGCGCCGTCACCCTCAGCCTGGGCGGTGCCAGCGCCACCAGCACCTACTCCGGCATCCTCAGTGGCCCGGGCGGGATCGCCAAAGTCGGCACCGGCACGCTGAACCTCAACGGCGCGAACACCTTCACCGGCGGATTGACGATCAAGGCGGGCACGGTTTCCGTCTCGAGCGCCACCGGCAGCTTCGGCGACAGCAGCAGCACCATCACCCTGGGCGACAGCACCGGCAGCGCCTCGGCGACGCTCACCTTTTCGAGCGCCTCGAGCCAGGTCTTCGCCAATCCGATCACGGTGGCCGCCGGAACCAGTGGAACCCTGAGTATCACGGGGTATTCCGCTTCCACCAGCTACAGCGGCCCCATTGCCTTGAATAATGATTTGTTCGTGGGCACCACCAGGGCAGGCGGGGCTATTGGTTTCAGTGGGCTGGTCACGGAGGACAACAACCCCCACACCATTACCGAGAATCTGAGCGGGGCCACGTTTGGCGGAGACATGGCGATCGGCAGTGGCGGCCTGACCTTGGCTGCCACCGTCGGCACCCTTTACGTCTCGGGTAACATCACCGGCAACGGCCCCCTGACTGTTAAATCCATCGGCGGAGCCGTCACAATATCCGGCGCGAATACCTTCACCGGCGGGCTCTACATCAAGGCCGGCACGGTTTCGCTGAATAGCGCGGCTGCGGCAGGCGACGTTGCCAACACCATCTTCCTCGGCGACTCCAGCGGCAGCACCAACGTCACCTTGCAGGTTCCCACTGGTCTCAATGCCAACCCGATTTCCGTGGTCGCGGGCAACACCGGCACGGCCACTATTTATTTCAACACCGGCGCTGGCGCAATCACAGGCCCAATCACGCTGAACAGCCACGACCTCTACGTGAACGACTCTTGGAACGACTCCAGCATCACCGGCGGCGTCTCTGGCACCGGCAACCTGTTCATTGCGAACAATGCCGGCGGAACCTTGACCCTCAGCGGTGGGGCGATCAACAACACCGGCAACATCACCTTCAACACCAACGGCTCCGGCGGCGGGATCAATGTCAGCGCCAACATCACCAACACCGGCACGATCACCAACAACGGCACCAGCGCCAGCGGCGTCACCCTCAGCGGGATCATCGGCCCGAGCGTAACCGGCGTCATCCAGAATAGCGCCAACTCCACGCTGGTCCTCTCCGGTGCGAACAGCTACACCGGCCCGACGACGATCACTGCCGGCACGTTGTGGCTCAGCAGTTCGCTCTCCCCCTCCAGCGTCATCACCATCGGCAGCAGCGGGACGCTGGTAGTCAGCAACTACGGCACCCTCACGCAAGGCACCGATTTTGCCAGCGTCATCAGCGGCAGCGGCAGTGTTAACAAGGCGGGCACGGGCACGCTGATCTTGAACGGCGCGAACACCTACTCCGGGATGACCAAGATCACAAGCGGCACATTGAGCGTGGCGTCGCTGAACAAAGTGAGCGGCGGCAGCGCAAGCAGTTCCCTCGGCGCACCGACCACGGCCGCCAACGGCATGCTCATCCTGGGCTCCGGAGGCAACACCGGCACCCTCCTCTACACCGGCGTGGGCGAGACCACCGACCGCACCATCCAGGTGGGTAATAACAGCGCCACGCCCGCTGCGGGCGACACCGGCGGCGCGACGATCCAAAACGACGGCAGTGGCGCGCTCGTTTTAACCGCCGCCAATTTCAACACGGCGCAGACCGGGGTGATCGCCACCACGGCCCGCGTCCTCACGCTCCAGGGCAGCAACGGAGGCGGCAACATGATTTCGGGCATCATCCAGAACAACACGGTCGGTGGCAGTGGCACAGGCAACGTCGCCCTCACTAAAGCCGGTGCCGGCACCTGGATACTCTCCGGAGCAAACACCTATACCGGTCCAACAACCGTGACCGGCGGTCTGCTGAAAATCAACGGCTCCACTGCGGCAGGGAGCGCCGTGGGCGTTTCCGGCGGCGCCCTCGGCGGCACGGGCACCATCAATGGGGCTGTCACACTCAGCGGCACCGGCGGCATCAATCTCATGGACGGCGCGGTGGGCACCCTGAAACTCGGCAGCACGCTGACCGTCAGCGGCTCAGCCGGGGCCAACAACCTATTTTTCGACCTCGGTGCGGGCGCAGCCGGCACGGACAAGATCACGGTGGGCGGAGCCACGACCGTCTCCACGGCGGGAGCGGCAGTGATCAATCTCTATCAGTTTGGTGGGGTGGCCACCCGGATCACCCCGGGCACCTATACCCTGATCCAGGGGACAGGTTCCATGGCGGCGGTCGGCCAGTTTGCCATGGCCACCAGCAAAGCCTTCGGGGAGACTTTCAGCCTCGGTGTCTCGGGGGCCAATCTGCAGGTGACGGCTGCGACGGGCACGCCCGGCCCTACGGCTGCCTGGTGGAGGGGCGGAGCCAATCCTTGGAGCACCGCCGCCAACTGGAACACCACGGTCGCAGGCGGTGTCGCTGCGGGTGCCGCTCCTGGCTACCAGACCAACGTCAACTTCTATACCACGACGCCCGTTGCCGCGACCCTGACGTCCAATACGATTGACGTGGACTTCGACATTAACAGCCTGAACTTCGCCTCCACTGCGACTTCCAACGTGACCATCGGCGGCACGGGGATGTTGACGATTGAGGCCACGAACGCCAACGGCAACACCGTTGGCAACGGCATCACCCTCGCCAATACAGCGGGCACGGATACGATTTCCGCCAAGGTCGGCCTCGCGGCCAGCCAGACTTGGACCGTGGGCACGGGCGCAACCTTGGTCGTCAGTGGGGCGATCACCGACTTCGGCGGGGGATGCACCCTCACCAAGGCGGGCGGCGGCACGCTCACCCTCTCCGGCACGAACACGTTTACCGGCGGGCTGACCATCAAGAGCGGCACCGTCAATTTGAACAACGCGGCTTTCGCCGCCACCGGCGCCATCACCCTCGGGGACACCGCTGCCACGAGCAACCCGGCTGCGTTGTCACTCGGTGCCAGCACCACCTACGCCAACCCGGTGACGGTGGCCGCCGGCACCAGTGGGACTCTCACGCTTTCCTCGGGGAACTTTACCGGCACCTTCAGCGGTCCCGTTTCCTTGAACAACAGTTTGACCACGAACTTTACCAGCGGGTCAGGTTGGACCTTCTCCGGTCTGGTCACGCAGGACTCCACCGCCCACACGATCACCAATACCAATGGAGCCCTTGCTTTTTCCGGCGGGATTGTGGTCGGCAGCGGCGGCCTGACCCTTTCCAACAACAGCGTCGGGTATGCCTTGACGGTTTCTGGCGGCGTCACCGGCACGGGCAATTTAACCCTCCAAAACAACAGTACCGCCATCGATGGAATCGTCATCTCGGGCGCCAACATCAACAATACGGGTGCCATCATCAACTCTGGCAGCGGCTACGCCGGCTTCGGCAATAGCGCCGTCTTGATCAGCTCGTGGATTGGCGGGAACGTGACAGGGGTCACTCAGGCCAGCAATACCTCCCTGTTTAACGTCGCCTCGACCATCACCCTTTCCTCGTCGAACATGACCTTCACTTCATCAGGCGCCGCGTCCTTCAACCTGAGCGGGGCGGTGACCGGGTCTGGGAATCTCGTGTATGCGGCCAACAGCACCGGTGCTATCACGCTGGGCATCACCGGCAGCTTGAACAATGCCGGCACCATCACCAACTCCGGCAGCGGCGGCGGCGCGGTGAACATCAACGGCAACATCGGCACGGGTGTGACAGGCGTCACCCAGAACAGCGCCTCCTCCCCGTTGATCCTCTCTGGCTCGAACAGCTACACCGGCCCGACGACGATCAACGTCGGCACATTGTGGCTCGGCGCGAACTACAACACCGGTTCGCTCTCCCCCTCCAGCGCCATCACTGTTAATAGCAACGGGACGCTGGGGTTCAACCGCATCGATACTCCCACGCAGGGCATCGATTTTGCCAACGTCATCAGCGGCAGCGGCGGAGTCACCCAGGCGGGAAGCGGCAGCACGCTCGTCTTGAACGGCGCGAACATCTACACCGGCGCGACGACGGTGAACGCGGGCACACTGCAAGTCGGCGATGGAACCTCGGGAAGCCTCTCCAGTAGTTCGGCCCTGGTTCTGGGCGGGGGCACGTTCACTTTGTTGGGCATGACCTCGGGCGCGACGAGCCAGACCGTCAACGGCCTCACTCTCAACGCGGGAGCCTCTGCGGTAACCGTCAATGCCAACGGCGGCTCCGGCACGGTGCTGAACCTCGGCGCCATCACGCGCGCGGCGGGGGGGGGCAGCGCGGACTTCACCCTGCCAACAGGAACACAGAGCGCCGCCAACGGCATCACCACTTCAACGGCGAACACAAACGGGATTATCGGCACGGGCTGGGCGACGGTGGGCGGAGGGGACTTTGCCACCAACTCCGGCGGCAACCTCATCGCCTACACGGGCTACACCGCCATCAACGCCACGGGCAGCACCATCGCCAACGGCCCGGCCACGAATGTCAAAATGACGGCGGCAGGCGGCGGCGGCAATGTCACGCTCGGTGCCTCCACCACAGCCATCAATACGTTGCTCCAGGGATACACCACGGCCTCGACGCTGGCCACCGCCGGCAAGACGCTGCAAACCAACGGCATTGCGATAGGCCTCGGCAACGCGGACCTGACCCTCGGCGCAACCCCCAATGACGGCACGCTGCAAACGGCCACGGCAGGCGGCGAATTGGTGCTCAACAACTTGAGCGCCAGCGCCCTCACGGTCAACGCCATCATCGCCAACAACACCTCGGCCTCCAGCCTTACCAAGCTCGGCAGCGGCTCGCTGACCCTCGGCGGCGCGAACACCTACACCGGGGCGACCTCCATCACCGCCGGCATTCTCAATTACCAGAACGCCACCGCCTTTGGCGCCAACAGCGCCATTACCGTCTCCAACGGCGCCACGGCGCAGTTGCAAGGCGGCTTTGCCAGCGGCGGCACCAAAACCCTGACGATTTCCGGAGCGGGCCCGAGCGGGGCCAGTGGTGCATTGGAAAACGTCAGCGGCATCAATTCCGCCGCGGTCCCCGTTGTCCTGGCGTCCGACTCTACCATTGCCTCAGACGCAGGCGCGTTAACCCTCAGCGGCGGCGTGACCGGCGCGCACAACCTCACCCTGGCAAGCCAAATCAGCGGCGCGATCACGCTCTCGGGCGCCGTGAACAACGGCGGCACGATTTCCAACTACGGCGCGGGCGGCGGCACGGTGACCCTCAGCGGCGGCATCGGATCGAACGTGACCAGCGTGTTGCAGAACAGCGCGACCTCCCAGTTGACTCTCTCCGGCACGAATACCTACACTGGCCCGACCACGGTCGGCGTGGGCTCGCTCAGCATTGCCAGGCAGTCTTCCTTGTATAACTCCGCGCAGACAAGCTGGATTCCGGCAAATATCAGCGTCTTTCCCGGCGCCACCTTGGCCCTCGGCGTTGGCAATTCGCCGACATACTTTGATTCGACCGCAGTGACCACCTTCTTGAACTCGACCCACATGGGAGCGAGCACTCCTACACTGGGGTTCCAAAGCGGCGCCTCCCTGGGCTTTGACACGACCAATGCGACGGCGGGAACGTTCACGTACAGTTCGGCCATCATAAATATCGGCACATCGAACAACAACGGTCTGACCAAGCTTGGCACCGGCGCCCTGGTGTTGAGCGGCGCCAACAGATACACGGGCGGGACGACAGTCAGCGCGGGTGACTTGGTGGCCGGGGTCTCCAATGCGACTACCTACAGTGGCGCGTTCGGACCAAGCCCCTGCGCTGTGACTCTCGGGGACGCGGGTACGACCGGCAACGGGGCGAGTCCCTCGGTACTCATTGGCGGTGCGTTCACCGTGTCGAACCCGATCAACGTCTCCTACAATCCGACCATCGGCACCTATTCGATCGGCGGCAGCACGGACAGCAACGCGACCTTCTCCGGCCCGATTACGCTATACAACGCCCTCACGGTAAAGCAGGTTGCCAACGCTGGCAGCAACACCCTCAGTATCACGGGCGGCATCACGGCGGGGGACTTTTACGGAAACCAAACCCTCACCTTCGCCGGGCCCGGCAACATCAGCGTAAACACCACAGCCATAGCGGACTACAATGGAAATACGATCTCGGTGAACGTCACCGGCGGCACAACGACCCTCGCCGATGTGCATACCTACAGCGGCACGACAACCGTCAGCGGCGGCAAACTCGTGGTCAGCGGCTCGCTCTCGGCCACCGCCAGCGTTCTCGTTGCGAACGGGGCGCAGTTGAACGTCAACGGTCTCATCAACACCGCGGCAGCCGTCATGGTGCATGGCGTTTTGAGCGGCGGCGGCAGTGTCGGCGCGGTCACGGTCGCATCGGACGGCAAGCTCTCGCCCGGCAACAGCCCCGGCAGCTTGAGCGTGGACAGCCTGACTCTTCAGGGCGGCGGTTCTTACAAGCTTGAACTTGCCTCGGACGGCTCCACCGGCACGGCCGGCACCAAGTGGGATCAAGTGAAGGTTACCAATGCGCTGGTGCTCACTGACAGCAGCCTGAGCAGCGCCACACCCTATGTACTGAGCCTGACGACGCTCACGGGCAGCAACGTGGGAGGCCCCCTTGACGTCTTTAATGCTTCCACGAACCACACTTGGGCGTCCGTGTTCACCTTCGGCAGCATCACGGGCACCTTCAATAAAAACCTCTTCCAGATTGACACCACGGGCTTCCAGAACGCCACGCCCGGCGGCACCTTCAGTGTGGCGCTCAATGGGAACAGCATCGACCTTCAATACCTGGCCGTCCCCGAGCCCGCCACTTGGGCGATGCTTGTCGGCGGCTTGGGAATGATCGCCTTCGGGCAGCGGCTGCGCCGTCGCTTCAACACCTAGGCGAACTGTCTTGGAGGAGCCACCAAGCTGATGCCCTCGAACGCCGCAAGGGGCGGAAGGCAGAGGAGGCCGGAGGGCGTTTCGAGGTATTCCAAGCGTTCTGAGCTGGTTTTTTTCCGCACAGTCACGGGCGACACGGGCGCGCACCCCTGAAGGGGACAACACGGCGGTACGACGGCGCTACCTGTTTGCCCATTGCTCGTGCTTCCCAGAGCGGCAGCCAAAAATTCTTCCGCAAAGAGAGGGGCGGCACGGGGAGTCGCGCGGCGTTGCAAGCTTGGGCAGTATGGAAAAATACAGCCGCTGCGCTTGCGCCTTGCGCGCCGCCCCGTGGCGCCGCCTTCTTTATCTGAAAATTCCTTTTGGCAGACGCAGCTAGGGGACCGCGACGATAATCCGCTTCACCGCATCCGTCAGCTCCCGCGCATCTGCGATGGGGACAATAATCGTCGCGCGCCGCCCCCCGGCATCCTCGGTAATTCTAAGGAAACGGCCCCGGCTGTTCTCCTGGAGATCGAGGAAAAACATCTTGTTTTCCACTTCGATTTTCTCGGTGGCCAGCGTAGTGGCGGCCTTTGAGTAGCTCTCGGGAAACTGGGGACGGTCGTAGGGCAAGGAAGAGTGGATCATATCAAACGACACCCCTTTGGGAAAAAAGCGTGCCAGAGATTGTGACATTATCGTCACAAAACAAGGCGTTGTCTTGTAAAATCTTGAAAAAATACCACCTTGTTTTACTTTATTTTTACGCATTTGTGCGCACCCGCCGCCGACATTCGCCCCGGACCCCAGTTTCCGATTTCGTTGATCCTCTTTTGTTTCCTGTGGCGTTGACACGTCCGGATGGCACTCGTTAGATTCGCACCCATAATACAGCGCCCTCCAGCGCGTGACTGAATAAACCCTTCTCGACCCATCATGAACTACGGCTTGAACATTCCCGAATCCGGCGCCCTCGATTTTCTTTCCCTCGGCGCCCTCGTCCACCGGCTTGACCCCGGCATCATCCCCTTCCGCAAGGCGAACCATTGCGACATCCACGTCAGCGGCGGGGAGTTCAACGTGGCCGCCAACCTTTCCGATTGCTTCAGACTGAAGACCGGCATCGCCTCCGCCATGGTGGACTACCCGATCGGCGACCTCATCGCCGAGCGCGTGCGCGCCATGGGCGTGACGCCCTTCTACAAGCGCTTCAAGCACGACGGCGTCCACGGCCCGAACATGGCCACGGTTTACAGTGATCGCGGGCAGGGGATGCGCGCCCCGGTGGTGTTCTACAACCGCTGCAACGAGGCGGCGGCCAAGCTCCAGCCCGGCGACATCAACTGGAAGGAAATCTTCGCGGGCGGCGTGCGCTGGTTCCACAGCGGCGGCATCTTCGCCGCGCTCTCGGCCACCACGGGCGAACTCATCATCGAGGGGATGCAGGCGGCGAAGGCTGCTGGCGCCGTCACCTCCTTTGACCTCAACTACCGCGCGAAACTCTGGGACATCATCGGCGGCCACGACCACGCGGTTGCCGTCCTCGACCGCATCGTCAAAAACGTCGATGTGCTCGTGGGCAACGAGGAAGACTTGCAGCTCGGCCTCGGCATCCCGGGACCGTCCGTGGAAGCGAAGTCCAAGCTCGATCCGTCCGCGTTCTTCAGCATGATGGACGCGGTGACGAAGAAGCACCCGCACGTCAAGGTGGTGGCCACCACGATGCGCGAAGTGCACTCCACCAACCGCCACAGCTGGAGCGCGGTCGCCTGGGTGGATGGCAAGACCTACACGGCCCCGACGTGCGAGCTTGACGTGGTGGACCGCGTGGGCGGCGGCGACGGCTACGCCTCGGGATTCTTCTACGGCATGCTCAGCGGCGCAACGCCCGAGGAAGCCGTGAAGCTCGGCTGGGCGCACGGCGCGCTGCTCACCACCTTCCCCGGCGACACCACCATGGCGACCGTCGAGCAGGTGAAAGCCTTTGCCAAAGGCGGCTCGGCGCGCATCCAGCGCTAACGGCCTTTTGCGGCGTTCCCTCCCGCTTCACTCCGCCAGCTCCCAAAGCGTTTCCGTGACTGCCTGAATTTCCTCCGGCAGGTGCGCTGCCGAGAGCGTCAGCCGCAGCCGCGCCGTGCCCCGCGCCACGGTGGGGTAGCGGATGGCCGGAACGAAAAACCCGCGTTCAAAAAACATCCGGGAGGCATCGAGCGCCGTCTCTTCCGCCCCCAGCATCACCGGCACAATCGCGCTCTGGAGCTTTTCCGGGGTCAACCCCGGAGGCAGGCCCGCCGCGAGGATCTTCAGATTGCCCCAAAGCCGCTGCCGCCGCGCCTCGCCCGCCGCGCTTTGCATAAACTCGATGGCAGCCGCCGCCGCCGCCGCCAGCGCCGCCGGGGGTGCGGTGGAATAGACAAACGAGCGCGCCCGGTTGATGAGCCAGTCGATGAGCGCCCGGCTGCCGCAGATGTAGCCGCCGCTCACGCCCAACGCCTTGCTCAGCGTACCCATCTGGATGTCCACGCGCGCAGTCAGTCCCAGGAGCTCCGCCAACCCCCGCCCGTTTGCGCCCACCACCCCCACGGCATGCGCCTCGTCCAGCAACAGCAGCGCGCCGTAGCGGTCTTTCAGCTCCACGATGTCCGCCAGCGGCGCGCGGTCCCCGTCCATGCTGAAAATCGACTCCGTCACCACCAGCACCCGGGCTTCGGGATGCTTTTCACGCGCCCATTGCAGGTGCGCCTCCAGCTTTTCCATCTGGTTGTGGGGAAAAACCCGGAGCGTCGCCCCGCTCAGCCGCGCCCCGTCAATGAGCGAGGCATGCGCGAGCTTGTCCAGGATGATCACATCCTCCTTGCCAGCCAGCGCATTGAGGGTCCCAAGGGCCGTCGCATAGCCGCTCGAAAAGCTCACCGCCGCCTCCGCCCCCTTGAACGCCGCCAGCTTCTCCTCCAGCAGCAGATGCGGCGCGAGCGTCCCGCACACCAGCCGCGAGGCTGTGGAGCCGACGCCGTATTCGTCGATGGCCTGCTTGGCCGCTTCCTTCAAAAACCGCTCCCCGGCCAGCCCGAGGTAATCGTTGGAGGAAAAATTGATCAGATGCCGCCCCGCATAATCGATGCCCGTCCCCGGCTGGGATTCGAGCACGCGCAACCGGCGCAGCAGGGACTGCTGTTGGAGCGCATCGAGTTCGTCTTCAAATCGGCGGGACATGGGCAGTGTTTAGAGAGCTTCTTATAGCATATCAACACCGGTCCCGCGCGCAGGATGCAAAAAATCCGCAGGCATTTTACAGCGAGAGGCCCCAGGCCAGAAGGGACCAGGAGTCCTGCCAAAGCCACGAACGCTTGTTATCCCCCAGCACCACCGCGATCACCTCGCGCCCGTTGTTGCTGCCGCTGGAGATGAGGCAATGCCCCGCCGCCTGCGTGTAGCCGGTCTTCATCCCGGTGCAGGAGGGGAAGGCCCCCAGGATGAGATTCGTGTTTTTAAATTCCTGCACGCGGCCGTCGGCGAACTGGAAGAAGAGGCTCTGGGTGGCAACGATGGTGCGGATGGTGGCGCTTTGATACGCGGCGCTGGCCAGCCGGGCCATGTCGCGCGCGGTGGAATACTGGCCCGGCGCGGGCAGCCCGTTGGGATTCACAAAATGCGAGCTCTTCATCCCGAGCGCGCGCGCCTTCGCGTTCATCTTCTCCGCGAACGCCTCCACGCTCCCCGCGTTGTCGCGCGCAAGGCAGTAGGCCACGTCGTTTACGCTGTGGACGAGCATCACCCGCAACAGCTCGCGCCGCGTATAAACCTCGCCCGGCTTGAACCCGAGCTTCACCGGCTCCACCTCCGTGTCTTCCTTCTCCACCACCACCTTCTTGTTCAAATCCCCCGCTTCCACGATCAAGAGCGCGGTCAAAAGCTTCTGCGTGCTCGCGGGCGAGCGCCGGGCATCCGCGTTTTTCTCGTACATGATCTTGCCGCTCACCGCATCCTGCACCAGCGCGGATGCCGCATGCGTGGCAGGCACGCCCCCGGAAGGATCAAGCGAGGGCGGCGCAAGCGCTGGCGTCGGTTGCGGCTCCGTAGCGGACGCGCTGGATTTCTTTTTCGTCGCGGCGGACGCAGGCAGGAGCGCCGCCATGAGCATGGCGGCAACAACACAAAATCGGATCAAAGGACGGGTCATCGGTAGAAATATTTCCCAGCGGAAACCCTTATTCTTTACTCCGGTTGAGCTGTTTTTCAACCAGCGAATCGGGAGCCGATCCCAGATCGCGCGCCCGCTGGTAGTGCCTGCGCGCGAGCTCCAGCAAGGGCGGATTCTGCTGCAAATAAACCACGGCCAGATTGAAATGGGCTTCGGCCAGGTTCTCGTCCAGCTCCAGCGCCCGCTGCAACTCCGCCTCCGCGCCGTCCATCCACCCCTTGCGGCCCACCGTCACCCCCAGGTAGCTGTGCGCCTTTGCGTTGCGCGGTTCCAGCAGCACGGCCTGGGAAAGCGCCGCCAGAGCCGCGTCCAGTTTGCCCGCCTCGCACGTCGCCACCCCCAGCGCCAGCCACGCCGTCGCCGACTCCGGCTTGAGCCGCGTCGCCCGCGTGAGCAGCTTCTCCGCCTCGTCAAAATGTTTGGCTTGGAATTCCAGATAGCCCAATTCCACCAGCGCCGACACGTTGTCCGGCTCCGCTTTCAACGCTTTTTCAAGCCGGGCGCGGGCTTCCGCCTTGGGCGCGTCTGCCTTGGTCTCCTCGGCGGCAAGAGATGCAGCATGCCCCACCGCGAAGACCAACACCGCCAGAAGGGAAAGCGTTTTCACGGCGTGTTAGGAGCCAAGCTGCCGGGAACGTTCCGTGGCCGCCCGCACCGCGCTCAGAAACGCCGAACGCACAGCGGCCCCTTCGAGTTCCTCCAACCCGGCGATGGTCGTGCCCCCGGGACTCGTCACCTGGTCCTTCAACGTCGCGGGATGCAATCCCGTCTGGAGCACCATTCCCGCCGCGCCCGCCACCGTCTGCGCCGCCAGTTGCAGCGCCAGATCGCGCGGAAGCCCCATCAAGACCCCGCCGTCCGCCAACGCCTCGATGACGAGGTAAACATAGGCCGGACCGCTGCCGCTCAGGCCCGTTACCGCGTCCAAAAGCGGCTCCTTCACCTGCACCACGCGCCCCACGGCGGCAAAAATCTTCGTCACCAGCGCCGCATCCTCCGCCGTCGCCGTTGCGCCGGTCGCGAACGCCGTCGCGCCTTGGTGGATGAGCGCCGGGGTATTGGGCATCACCCTCACCACGCGCGCCGCCGGTCCCGCTGCCTCTTCGAGTTTGGCAAGGGAAAGCCCCGCCACGATGGAAATCACCAGTTTCCCAGCCAGCGCCTCGCCCATCCCGCGCAACGCCGCGAGCGCATCCGCCGGTTTCACGCAGAGCACCAGGGCATCCACGGACTGCGCGAGCGCCGAGGCGCCCGCCGCGCCCGCCACGCCTGTCTTTTGCGCCAGCGCCTCCTGCGCGGCAGCCACGCAGTCCTGCACCAGAAGGGAGTCCGCCGGGCAAACCCCGGCCTGCACCACGCCGCCCACCAGCGCCGTCGCCATTTTACCGCAACCGAGAAATCCGAGTTTCATGCGGTAACCAATAACCCGTGAACCGGTTCAGGGAAAGAAAATCCGGCAGGCGGGAACGCCGCCTCACGCCTGCTCCAAAATCTGCTTTTTCTTCGATTGGTATTCTTCTTCGGAAAGAATGCCCTCCTGCCGCAGCTTACTTTCTAAAGCATCCAAGGGGTTTCCGGCACTGATCCGGCTGCGGCATCTGCCGGTCGAGTTCCTGCAACCAGAGCGGCTTGCACGCAGGCGTCACGATGATGTGCGAGCCCGCCACCTTCACCGGACGCCCCAGCGGATACTTGAACGTCAGCGTCACCGGCTGGAAGATGCGCCGTTGCACGGCCCGAAAGCAAAACCCGCTGCACGTCTCCATCACCGGCCCCTCGGCGATATATTCGGAAATCCAGCACCCGTAAAAGTCCGTGAGCACCACCTGCGAGTAGGACGGCCCACGCAAAACGCAAACCCGCTGGCACGTGGCGCACCCGCCGAAACAAACCGCCAGCACCGCCACCATGAGCAACGACCAGATCGGCTTCATGCCTGCACGATTTCAAGAACGCGGCCCCTGTGCAATGGTAAAGTTTTGACAACGCACCATAATCTCGCTCGATTGCATTCCTTACGTCCATCTCTCTCCTTCCATCCGATTCATGCCAACCGATCCCGAACCTCTCCTCGCAGACCCCGATGCCCGGGCTGGCCTTTCCGACGGTCCCATTCCCCGCGCGGAACGCTGGGCTGCCGCGCTGTTCCTCTTCGCCGCGTTCCTGCTGCGCTGCTTCTACATCTTTCGTTTCCGCTACGACAGCGACGAACCCCAGCACCTGCACACCACCTGGGGGTGGACGCAGGGATTGATCCAATACCGCGATTTCTTTGACAATCACACTCCCCTCTTTCACCTCCTCTTCTCCCCGCTCGTCGCCGCGCTCGTCGCCGCGCTGGGCGAGCGCACGGACATCCTCACCTTTATGCGCTTTGCGATGGTGCCGCTCTGGTTCGTTGCGCTCGGGGCGGTGTGGTGGATCGGCAGCCGCGCCTTTTCGCGGCGCGCGGGTCTCTGGGCCGCCGTCTTCACCGCCCTGCTGCCGTGGTGGTTTTTTTGCGCGCTCGAATACCGCACGGACAACCTCTGGGCGCCGCTCTGGCTCTGCTCCCTGGCCGTACTGCTGAGCGGGCGGCTCACCTGGCAACGCGCTTTTGCGGGCGGCTTCCTCTTGGGCATTTGCGCCTGCACCTCCATGAAGACAAGCCTGCTCCTGGCGGTCTCCACCCTGGCCGCGGTCGCTGCCCCGCAGCTTTGCGCGCGCCGCTTTGACGCCGCCGCGCTCGTGCGCATGCTGAAAATCGCGCTCCCCATTCTTGCGGGCCTGGTCCTCGTTCCCGCCGCCGTCTGCGCTTTCTTCGCCGCCAAGGGTTGCTGGGATGACTTCGTCTATTGCGTCATCAAGCACAACGTCATGCTCGACGTGGACGCCAAGGTTCACCACTGGTACCAGCGGTTCGCATTCCCCATCGCCCTTCCCTTCCTGCTCTACGGCGCAAGCCTCGTTGCCCGGCGCGCCCCCTCCCCTTCCCTCGCCCGCAGGCGCACCTTTCTCTTTCTCTTTCCCGGCCTTTACTACGTCTCGCTGGAGAGCTTCTGGGCGCTGCTCACGCGGCAGGATTACCTCCCCTTCTACCCCCTCGCCGCCATCGCTGCCACTCCGCTGCTCCTTTGGGTGGTAGAAAAAGCCCTCGCCCGCTACGGAAACGGCGCAGCCCTCGCTTCGCGGCGCACCGGCATTCTTTGTGCGGTGGCTCTGGTCGGCATCGTCATCATCCTCTGGGGGCGGCCCCCATGGAAAAACGGCACCCTCGACGAGCAGGAAATCCTGCGCGAAGCCCTCGCGCTCACCCGGCCCGGCGAATACGTCATGGACTTCAAGGGCGAATGCGTCTTCCGCCCCCGCGCCTTCCGCTACGTCGTCGAGCCGCTCACCTACCGGCGCATGAGCTTCCTCTACACCAAGCGGGATCGCATCCAGGACACCATCCCGCAAGACGTGCTCGCAAAGAACGTCCACGTCGTCGTCAACCGGGACCGCTGGTATCAAAAACCGACCATCGCCTTCCTCACGGAGAACTTCCTGAACATCGGGCAGTTGCGCGTGGCAGGCCGGTTCCTCTCGAAAGAGACAACCCTGCCCGGCGCGCCCGTCCCCTTCACCGTCACGATCCCCGCGCGCTACGTCCTCTGGGCTGAGGGGCAACCCGTCCGCGGTCTCCTTGATGGCACGCCCTACACCGGCGCGCGCGAGCTTTCCGCAGGCTCACACACTTTCCTCCCCGATGCCGCCTACCGCAAGCTGACCCTCTTCTGGGAACGCGCCGCCCAAGCGGGATACAGCCCCGCCGCCGACCAAAGCTGGCAATACGAACGCTAAAAGGCGCGGTGTTTGACAAACACTCCGCCGCCTCGCCGAGGGGCCGGGCGCTTGGTGGGTTCGAGTATTCCCGCCTGATTTCCTTTGTCCGTTCCGTGATTTCCTGATTTCCTGATTCTCTTCCTATGAGTTCCAACGTCCGTGTCCGCTTCGCCCCCTCGCCCACCGGCTACCTTCACGTCGGCGGCGCCCGCACCGCTCTTTTCAACTGGCTCTACGCCCGCCACACCGGGGGCACGTTCATCCTGCGCATCGAGGACACCGACAAGGCGCGCAACACCGCCGAGGCCACCCAGGCGATCTACGACGGCCTGAAATGGCTCGGGCTGGACTGGGACGAAGGCCCGTTCAAGGGCGGCGAGTGCGGCCCGTATTTCCAAAGCGAGCGCGAGGACATCTACCTGCGCTATTTCAACCAGCTCAAGGACGCCGGGCACCTCTACGAGGACGGCGGCGCATGGCGCTTCCGCTCCCCGCGCGAAGTGGTCGTGCTGGACGACCTCGTCTGCGGCCACATCGAGTTTGACCTCACCAACCCGCACACGCATCCCGACATCACCATCCGGCGGCCCGACGGCGGCTGGATATTCCACTTCGTCAACGTCGTGGATGACATCGAGATGCGCATGACCCATGTCATCCGCGGCGAGGATCACCTTTCCAACACCCCCAAGCACCTCGAACTTTACAAGGCGCTCGGCGCGCAGCCCCCGCAGTTCGCCCACATCCCGCTCATCCTCAACCGCGACGGCTCGAAGATGAGCAAGCGCGATCAAGGCGCCGCCGTGGGCGGCTACATCGAGCAGGGATACGCCCCCGAAGCCGTGGTCAACTACCTCTGCCTGCTCGGCTGGTCCCCCAAGGACAACCGCGAAATCCTCGACATCCAAGAGATCATCGAGCTCTTTGACATCCTCAAGGTCAACCGCCGCGCCGCGTCCTATGACCTGGACAAGTGCGCGTGGATCAACACGCAATACCTGCTCGCCATGAGCCTGGAACGGTTCACCGAACTGAGCCTGCCCTTCATCCAAGCCGCCGGGATCAACTACGGCAGCGATGCCGCGCTCAACGCCGTGCTCGCCATCGTTAAAGAGAAGACCAAGCTCCTGAGCGAAGTGCCCGACCGCATCAGTTTCTTCTTCACCGAAGACTACGCGTTCGAGGAGGAAGCTGTCACCCACGCCCTGCGCGCTCCCGGCGCGCTGGAAAAACTGCTGGCGCTGGCCGCCCGCTACGAGGCGAGCGAAGTGTGGACCGCCGAGTCCACCGAAGCCACGCTCAAGGCCACCGCCGCCGAGCTCGGCTGGAAGAACAAAGAGCTCATCCACCCCACGCGCATCGCCGTCAGCGGACGCGCCGTCGGCCCCAGCCTCTACCACATGCTCGAAGTGCTCGGCCGCGAACGCGTCGTCGCAAGGATGCGCGGGGCGGCGGAGCGGTTTGCGTAGCTTCTCCTCGTTCCCAAACTCCATTTGGGAACGCACTTGAAGCCGCAACTCCATTGCGGCGATTCTTTTTGGCCTGCCCCATGCGCCTTGAAAGATTCGCTCCCGGAAATAGAGTTGCCGGGACAACGGCGTCCCACCCTCCTTCCGTCGGGTGAGTTTGGGAACGAGAGCAGGATGCGCAGTATTTCCTCTTACTTTCTATGCCGTTTGAGGAAACGCTTTACCTCGTCATGGCTGCCGATGGCATGAAAATAGAGGCTCTTGGGGTTGATGCGTTCAAAAATGAGGCGGGTTTTCAGCCCTTTGCGGCACTCGTAGAATCCGTTGCCGAGATCACGGATGCCGAGTCCCCGGTGATGGTGAGGCACGCCGAACTCATCGCAAACCCGCTGGATGATTTGCCCCAGCGTTTTCCGCTCCACCGGCGGGAACGCGCGGAGGGCATCGAGAAAATCGGGGTCGAGATCAGCCGCGAACGGTGGGTTCGTCTTTGAGGGCGTCTTCGATGTTGCCGGTGAACCGCTTGGCTTTGCCGGTCCGGCAGGCTTTTTCGCCTTTTTCATGGAGATTCCTGCTTGCGCGACCCCACTCTTCCGAAGAGAGGCCGTATTCGGTTTCAACGTAATCCGTGGAGGTCACGGCGACCTGCCGGAGCGCGATCACTTTGCCTTGGTGCAGGATGCCGATGTCCTCGCCCTTCAACGCGCGGGAGAGCAGGGCGGAGAGGTTCACGCGGGCTTGTGTGGGTGTGAGAGTCGTCATAGGTCGCCTCGATTGAGGATAGAATCTAACTTAAATAAGACGCAATTGCGAGCAAAAACCAAAGGCCTTTTCCTCCCTCGCGAAGCACGAAGCTCCGAGGAACAAGAACGCGACCAGGATTCGGATTGGATGAAGAGTGCTTTTCACAATCTGCGTCAATCTGCGAAATCTGCGGACTCCCGCCCTCTACTGTTTCTTCGCCGTGCTTTGGATGTAGAGCTCGCGCAGTTGCTTGAAGTCCACGGTCACGGGGGAGTGGGTCATGAGGTCGGTGCCGCGGTTGTTCTTCGGGAAGGCGATGACTTCGCGGATGCTCTCCGCGCCGCAGATGAGCATGACGAGGCGGTCGAGACCGAGCGCCAGGCCGCCGTGGGGCGGCGCGCCGAAGCTGAACGCCTTGAGCAGGTGGCCGAATTTTTCCTGCTGCTCTTCGGCGTTGACGCCCAGGACCTCGAACATCTTCGCCTGCAACTCCCGCTCGTGGATGCGGATGGAGCCGCCGCCGAGTTCCACGCCGTTGAGCACCACGTCGTAGGCGATGGCGCGCACCTTGCCGTATTCCCCGGCTTCGAGCAGCGCCACGTCCTCGGCTTTGGGCCGCGTGAAGGGATGGTGCACGGCCACCCACTTGGCGTCCTCGGCACTCCAGGCCAGCAGCGGAAAATCGACGACCCACAGGAAGTTCAGCGCCTCGCTGCCTTCGGTGATTTTCAGGAGGTCAGACACACGGAGTCGCACCCGTCCCAGGATTTCGCACACCTGTTCCCAAGCGCCCGCGCCGAAGAAGAGAACGTCCCCTTCCTCAAAGCCCATGCGCTCTGCCAGCGCAGCTTTTTCGGTCTCGGTAAAGAACTTGACGATGGGGGATTCCCACACGCCGTCCTTGAGTCGGATGTAGGCGAGCCCTTTGGCGCCGAATTCCACCTTCACCCATTCTTCCCACTTCTTGAGCTGCTCCTTGGAGAACGCGGAGGCCGAGCCCTTGGCGTTGATGGCCTTGATGACGCCGCCGCCGTCGAGCACGCTGCGGAACACCTTGAATTCGGACGCGCCGAAGATGTCGCTCACTTCCGTCAACTCCACGCCGAAGCGCGTGTCCGGCTTGTCGGAGCCGTAGCGGTTCATCGCTTCGCTGTAAGGCATGCGCGGGAAGGGCGTGGGGATGTCGATCCCCTTGGATTCCTTGAAGATGCGGGCGAGCAGGCCTTCCACGAGCGTCTGGATTTCCTCCTCGGTGATGAAGCTGGCTTCGAGGTCGATCTGCGTGAACTCTGGCTGGCGGTCGGCGCGCAGGTCTTCGTCACGGAAGCAGCGGGCGATCTGGAAATACTTCTCCATCCCGGCCACTTGCAGGAGCTGCTTGTATTGCTGGGGAGCCTGCGGCAGCGCGTAGAAGCTGCCGGGCGTGAGCCGCGAGGGGACGAGGAAATCGCGCGCGCCTTCCGGGGTCGGATTGGAAAGGATGGGCGTCTCGATCTCCAGGTAGCCGCGTTCGTCGAGGTAATCGCGCGTGGCCTTCACCACGCGGTGGCGCAGCTTGAGGTTCTGCGTCATCTCGGCGCGGCGCAGGTCGAGGTAGCGGTAGGTGAGGCGCAGGTCTTCGTTGGCGACCTTGGAATCGAGCGGGAACGGCGGCACGTCCGATTTGTTGAGCACCGTCAGCTCCGTGGCGATGATTTCGATCTCCCCGGTGACGAGCTTGGGATTCACGGTTCCCTCGATGCGGGCGACGACGCAGCCGGTGACCTGGATCACGTCCTCCCCGCGCAGGTCGTGCGAGAGCGCTGCCACCTGCGGATTCTCCTCGGGCCGGAAGACGACCTGCGTGATCCCTTCGCGGTCGCGCAGGTCAATGAAGATGACGCCGCCGTGGTCGCGGCGGGAGTTGACCCAGCCCGACAGGGTGACGGTCTGGTCAATGTGTTCTTTGCGAAGGACGTTGCAGAGGTGGGTGCGGTACATAGGAAAATGGCTGATTGCTAAGTGTTATCCAGAGGAGTTTATCCGCAGATTACGCAGATGGACGCAGATTTTTTAAGAAATTTCGCGCAAGGGACGCAAAGAACGCAAAGCGTGAGAATATATTCCCGAGTTCCAGATTGCATGCCGTCAGTCCTTTAGCTTCTGAAGTCGCGCGGAAAGTTCGTCGAGAGTCACGAGCGTTTCTTCCCGCGTGGCGAGGGTTTTCAGTTTGATCTGCGGCCATTCGTCGCCGATGACCACGGCGTGGCGCGCCCCGGCGTTTTCGGCGGCCTGGAATTGCTTGCCAACTTTCGCGGCCGAGAGCGGGTAATCGACGCGGAACCCGGCCCCGCGCAGTTGTTGCACGAGCCCCAGCGCATCGGTGCGGCGCGTTTCGTCGGCCACCACCACATAGACATCCGCTGCGTGACGCGCGGCGATCCACGCTTTCATGCGTTCGGCGGCGGCGGGCGTGGCGTCGATGAGTTCGCCCAGCACCACGTCCCCCATGCCGAAGCCGATGGCCGGGAGCGTCACCTTGCCGTCGCTCATGGCGTTGAGGAGATTGTCGTAGCGCCCGCCGCCTGCGACGGCGCGCAGGGTTTTCTTGCGGTCGAACACCTCGAAGACCAGCCCCGTGTAATAGGCCAGGCCGCGCACGATGGTCGGGTCGAGCTGGTAGAAGCCCTTCAACCCGCGCGCATCCAGCTCCGCGGCCAGCGCGTTGAAGCGCTCGAAATGCGTGCCGGGGTTTGCGATGAACGCGCGGACTTCCGCGAGCGTGATGCCAAATGGCGCGAGCGCGGCTTCGGTTTGCTCGGGTTTGTTGCGCTCGATTTTGTCCACGATTTGCAGGAACGCGGCGAGCGCCTCCTCGTTGAAGCTGCCGTGGGCGTCGAGGAACGCCTTCCACGCGTCGCGGTCGCTCACGCGCACCACAAAATCCTCCCCGTTCAGGCCGAACGCGCGCAGCATGTCGATGGCGAGGGCCACCATTTCGGCGTCGGCGGCCACGTTGGACTCGCCGATCAAATCGCAGTTGAGCTGGCCGAACTCGCGCAGCCGCCCGCGCTGCTGTTTTTCGTAGCGGAAAAACTGCGGCGCGCAGAACCACTTGATCGGCTTCTTGAAATCCCGCTCGCGGGCGATGATCATGCGGGCGAGCGTGGGCGTCATCTCCGGGCGCAGGGTCACGTGGCGCTCGCCCTTGTCCACGAAGTCGAAGAGCTGGCCGACGAGTTCGCCGCCGCTTTTCTTTTTGTAAAGCTCCACGGTTTCGAGCATCGGGCCGTCAAATTCCACGAAGCCATAACGGCGCGCGACCTCGCGCCACGTCGCAATGATGTAATTGCGGCGCGCGCAGTCCTCAGGGTAAAAATCACGGAAACCGGGCAAAAGTTGCATGGAAACGCCAAAGCTATCTGCCCCGACGGTCAATTCAAGTTCGGAGTGAGGGAGTTGCACGAGCAGCCCTCACCTTTAGAGGCGCTTTTTGAACTCCGAAGCGGTGGAAGGCGTCCAGGGAGTGATTGACGCGCCGGAGTGTCCGGTTCCGATACGTTTAGGGGATGAAACATTGGCGAGGAATGATCTGCGGAGGTTTTTGCGCGGTCGGGTGGGCGCTTTTTTCCGGCTTGGCGGCGGCGGAAGAGGCGGCTGAGGAGCCCGAGCAACCCGTTGCCGCCGTGCAGGCGTTGCTGCGGCAGGAAAGGCTCTATTCCGGGCCGGTAAACGGTGTGCTGAGCGGGGAAACCGTTGCCGCGATCCGGCGTTACCAAATCCTGCACAACCTGCGGGTGACGGGTCGTCTGGATGCCGACACGCTCCGGGTCATGCTTTTGCCGTCACCACCGCCCTCGCTGGAAATCACGGCTGCCGACAGGGAGTTGCTCCGGGAACTCTCGCAAACACCGCTCCCCGATCCCGTGGCCGAGATCCGCAAACCCATTCCGCCGGGGGAACCTCCTGCGGTCGTCCCGGATGCCCAGCGCAAGAAGGAGGGGGCTGGAAAGAAGGCGGGTCGCTCCAAGAGCTTGCGGAAAAAGGAGGGGAGGGGAGTGCCTTCATCCGCCAATTATTAGAGCGTCTGGAAATTCCTTTTGGCAGACGCTCTTGAAAGATTCCTACACTCCCCGCAGATTGGGGTCCCAGACGATTTTGTGGAGCTGAAGCTGGAAGCGCACGTCGAGTTGATCTGCCAGGAGCCAGTGGACGATTTCCTTGGGGTCGATCCTGCCGAAGATGGGGGAAAACAGGACGGCACGGACGCGGCGTGGGAGGTCGAAGGTGCGCACCTGTTCGCGCGCCCATTCGTAATCCTCGCGCGAGCCGATCACGCACTTGAGCTCGTCCCGGGCGGTAAGATGGTCGAGGTTGCTCCACAGGTTACGAGCGCATTCGCCGCTGCCGGGTGTTTTGAGGTCCACGATGCGGTGAACGCGCGGGTCCACGCGGGAAATGTCGTGGGCACCGCTGGTTTCCAAAAGGACGGTGCGGCCCGCGTCGCAGAGCGCGGACAGGAGCGGGAGCGTGGCGGGTTGCAGGAGCGGTTCGCCGCCGGTCACTTCCACGAGCGGGCAGTCGAAGGCGAGAGCCTCGGCGAGCACCTCGTCGAGCGGGCGGCGGGTGCCTTCGGTGAACGCGTAGGCGGTGTCGCAATAGGAGCAGCGCAGATCGCAGGCCGTCAACCGCACGAACACGCACGGGAGCCCCGCCCACGTGCTTTCCCCCTGGATGGAAAGAAAGAGTTCGTTGACGGTCAGTTGCGGTTGGGCAGTGGCAGAAGACATCGCCGGAGAATATGGAGCACGGCAGTGGCTGGGGATAGAAATTTTTCGGGGTGATGTGGGTGGCAGTTTCCTCTGGCGGGATACTCATGCCCGAAGGTAAACCAACATCCACCAGAGCTCACGCATCTAAAATAATCGAGATGTGATGTTGCACTGCGCTACGGAAAAACTCTCACGCAAAGCCGCAAAGGAGCAAAGGTTCGGAGCAGAAAAATCGTCTTAAGCGAAGGGCTATGGCGAGTATCTTCAAGGAACTTGACGAACTCCTGGAAGCGCCAGCCATCCCGGACGCACATGCCCCATCTTCTATCCCGTCAGTCCACCCCTCTCAACACTAGAGCGATTCAACAAAAACTGTGGCCGCGCTTTCGGGCGGCGCAAGCCGTAGTGCGGCTCTTCGAGCTTGGGCGGTATAGTCAAATACAGCCGCTGCGCTCAAAAAGCCGCCCTCCAGCATGCGGCGCTCCCAAATCACTGGCCACAGTTTTTGTTGAACCGCTCTAACTTTTTCGATGAACCTGAAAAAGAGCCGAATCGCCCCCCTCTACGACTTCCCGTTCTGGATGTGCAGGTAGGTGTAGTTCTTGAGCCCGCGCTCGTAGGCCGTCAGCAGCTTCATCCCCTCGTTGGGCTTGAGCCGGTCGCTCTTGATCGCCGCATCGACTTGTTTCTTGAAGCGGCGGATCAGGTCTGACTGGTTCCACTGCGTCATCGCCAGCACCTCGGCGATGGTGCTCCCCTCGATGGTCTCCTCGATGTAGAAGCCGTCCTCTTCGTCTTCGTCCAAAAAGACGTGGGCTTCATTCACGCGCCCGAAGAGATTGTGCAGGTCGCCCATGATGTCCTGGTAGGCGCCCATCAGGAAGAAGCCGATGTAGTAGGGTTCGCCCGGCTTGAGCTCATGCAGCGGCAGCGTCTCCTTTACATCCTGCAGGTCGATGAATTTGCTCACCTTGCCGTCGCTATCGCACGTGATGTCCACGAGCGTGGCGTGCCGCTCGGGTTCCTCGACCAGCCGATGAACCGGCATCACGGGAAAGAGTTGGCCGAGCGCCCAGTGGTCCAGCAAACTCTGGAACACGGAAAAGTTGCACACGTATTGGTCGCCCAAGGCCACCTCCAGCTCCTTGACTTCGTCGGGCACGTATTCCTGGTCCTCCTGCTCGTGAAAAATCTTCACGATCCGCGCGGCGATCCGCCAGTAGGCCTGTTCGATCTTCGCCTTGCTCTCCAGGTCCATGAGCCCGAAGTTGAACATGGAAAGCGTCTGCTCCTTGATTTCCTGCGCGTCGTGGAGCATCTCCGTGCGGTTCGCGGCGCTCAGATTCTTCTCGATGTCGAAAATGTCGCGCGCGAGTTTGTGGTCCGTCGGCTTGACGGTGAACTCCGCCTGCGAATCGTATTTCGCGATGGACCCGAAGGCCTCCACCACCAGCACGGAATGGTGCGCCACCAGCGCGCGCCCGCTCTCGCTGACAATGACGGGATGCGGCACGCCCTCGGAGTCGCAAACGTCCATGATGTTATAGACCACGTCCCGCGCGTATTCCTGGAGCGTGTAGTTGGTGGAGCTGTCGAAGGCGGTGTTGGAGCCGTCGTAATCCACCGCCAGCCCTCCCCCGACGTCGAGATAGCCCAGCTCGTGCCCGAACTTGGTCATCTTGGAATAAAAACGGGACGCCTCCCGCACGGCGCGTTTGATGGTGCCGATGTCCGGCACCTGCGAGCCGACGTGAAAATGGATGAGCTTGAGGCAATGGGCCAGCCCCGCCGCCCGCAACGTCTCGCTCGCGCGGACGAGGTCCGCCGTGGAAAGCCCGAACTTCGCGTTCTCCCCGCCGCTGGTGGCCCATTTGCCCGCCCCCTTGGACTGCAAGCGCACGCGCAGCCCGATCAACGGCTCCACGCCCATCTCCTTGGAGACCTGCAAAATCTGGAAGAGCTCCTCGATCTTCTCCACCACCATGATGACCCGCGTGCCGAGCTTGTTGCCCAGGAGCGCGCTTTGGATGAACTGGCTGTCCTTGTAGCCGTTGCAAATAATCAGGCTCTCCGGGTCGTTGGCGATCGCCAGCGCCGCCAGCAACTCCGGCTTGCTCCCGGCCTCGATGCCCAGGTGGAACGGACGCCCCGCATCGATGATCTCCTCCACCACCTCCCGCAACTGGTTCACCTTGATCGGGAAAACCCCACGGTAAAGATTCTTGTAGCCGAATTCGTTGATGGCGGATTGGAACGCGAGATTGATCGTCTCCACACGGTGCTGGAGCAAATCCTGAAACCGGAGCACCAGCGGGAACGTCAGCCCGCGGTCGCGCGCGTCATCGATCACCTCCATAATGTCGATGGCCGCCGCGGGATTCTTGGTTGGCAGAATCTCCACATGACCGCGTTGGTTGATGGAAAAATAACCCGTACCCCATCGGTCGATGTTGTAGAGTTCAATGGCTGAGTCGATGTTCCAGTCTGGCGTCATTTTGCGAAAGCCCGCATCCTACGATTCACGCGGCGGTTTGCAACGGGATTTGCATGAAGATTGCGCGTCCGCTATGAATGGGCGCCATGAATCCCCAGACCACCGTTTTCGACCTGCGCCACGGCGATTGCATCGCGGGCATGCAGGGGCTGGACGCCGAGTCGGTGGATGTGGTGGTGACTTCGCCGCCTTACAACCTGGGGATCCGCTACGCTACCTTTGCGGACACGGCCACCCGCGAGGACTATCTGGACTGGTGTGTGCGCTGGGCCACGGAGGTGCGCCGCGTGCTCAAGCCCGCGGGGTCGCTCTTTCTGAACGTCGGCGCTGCACCGGCCAACCCGCTCCTGCCGCACCAGATCGCACTCCGGTTCGGCGAGCTTTTTGTCCTGCAAAACACGTTCCACTGGATCAAATCGATCACGCTGGAAACCCGCGCAGGTGAAACCGTCTCCGCCGGGCATTTCAAGCCGATCAACTCCCCACGGTACGTCACCGACTGCCATGAATACGTTTTTCACTTCACCAAGACCGGCAACGTGCCGGTGAACCGCCTGGCTGTGGGTGTCCCCTACGCGGACAAGAGCAACATCGCCCGCTGGGGGCACACCGGCGGGCAGGACAAACGCTGCCGGGGCAACAACTGGTTTGTCCCGTATCAAACCATCAAGAGCCGCGACAAGCAGCGCCCGCATCCCGCCACCTTCCCCGTCGGTCTCGCCGCGATGTGCCTGCGCCTGCACGGCGTCGGCGCAGGAAGCACCGTGCTTGATCCGTTTGTGGGAATCGGCCACGCCGCGCTTGCCACCCGGGAATGCGAGGCCGGGCGGTTCATTGGATTCGACATCGACGCCGGCTACCTGGGTGAAGCCAGGGCGCGCTTGGAGTCTCAAAAACCCGAGCCGGATTTGTTCGGCGCGTAATAACACCTCTTTTACGCCTTTTTGAGGTCAATCCCACTTCCGGTTTTCGGCTGGAAATTGGGGGGAGGGAGGTTTCCGCTTATTTCAGCTCCGCCAGTTTCTTAAGATCCATCTTCTTGAGCCACGTCCGCAACTCTTTCGGATCCTGGTTGGTCAATTCGATCTGGATGAAATAGCGCTTGGCGACGATGACAAACAGGGAACCGCTCTTGGCGGCTTTATCGTAGTGCTCGAAACCGCGCATGCCGTCGATTTCCACGGCCTTGTCGTAGCCTTCGGCCGTCTCGCGGCTGAACTTCCAGGCGCTCGTGGTGGTCTCAAAATACCCCTGGTGACCGCCCGCGTCGATAATCGTCACGGTGGCCACCGGCGCACCGTCGCTGTCCCCGTTTTGGTAGGTCTGCGTAGCCGTGCTCAACTTGAAAATCTCGATGTCCGTGGTCGATCCGCTCGGCTTTTCTGCTGTCCAACCTTCCGGCGTTTTTGGCAGGAAATCGATCAATTTCTCGAAGGTAACGATCGGAGGAGGAGTCGGCCGCACCTTGACGGGCGCAGCGGAATTGGCGCCATCGTTGGATTTGGCCGGCTTATCATCGGCCATTCCCGTGCCGGTCAACAAAACAGCGACCGCAGCGATCAACCCAAGAGAGAAAGTTCTCATAAGGAAAACCTATCCCGCCAGCCGGGGGGAATGTCAATCCCATACCACGGCATGGCCGTGGCGGCTTAATAATGTGGGCTTGATTCCCCGGCAAAAGCGGGGCCTAATCTTTTGCGTCTCTTCGCGCAAGCCTCAACCCCCCCATCCCTATGATCCACTCCCTCAAGACCCTTTGGCTCACGGTGTTTCTTTTTGCGGTTCTCTGCGCCTCCTCCCACGCCGCCTTCTGGCGCTGCGACCTCCCTGGCGGGGTGTATCTGGTCAACATTGCGAGCATCTCCTGCGTCAGCACCCATGAATACGTAGTGGACGGCGCGGCGCGCGTCACCGAACTCACCCTCGGCACCAACGGCGCGGTGGTCGCCCGGTTTTATTACATCGAGCCGATGATCCCCAAATCCCCGATCGGCATCGGGCAATCCCTGCTCGACAAAGCCCAGGAACATGCGGAGGACCTCGCCGGGCGGACGGGCGTGGAGCAAGTCTGGAAAAAAGTGGTCAAAAGCTACCCGGCCACCACCCATGCGCATACCGTGGAATACCGGCTGGAGAGCGTGGATCAAATCAAGCGACTCCAGAAAAGCTTGGAAGAAGCCTGGCGCAACAACAAGGAGACGAGCATCAAGATCGCATCATCCGACCCGAACTCCGGAAGCTCTGGAAATTAGAGCGTTTTAAATTGAAGTATTTACAATGATGCGAGAGCGCCGTGGGTTGTTGCGGGGCTTTTCAAGCGCAGCGGCTGTATTTATCCATACCGCCCAAGCTGGAAAAGCCCCGCGACGGCCCGCGCCGCCGAGCCGCGTGTAA
>Ga0073936_10001138_pt1 | contig 41496 bp, 27 predicted proteins | sample AliMusrvi5mmetaG_FD_87041 | JGI IMG/M metagenome (GOLD analysis project Ga0073936, IMG submission 87041) | Freshwater lake bacterial and archeal communities from Alinen Mustajarvi, Finland, to study Microbial Dark Matter (Phase II) - Alinen... | ecosystem: Environmental > Aquatic > Freshwater >...
ACTTGTGCAGGCTGCGGGAGCCGAGGTGAGGTTTTTGCCCGCCTACTCTCCGGATCTCAATCCCATCGAGAAGATGTGGAGCAAGATCAAGTCGCTGTTGCGCAGCGCCGAGGCCCGCACCTCCGAGCAACTCGATGAGGCCATCAGCATGGCCTTCTCAAAAGTCACAGCCAATGACGCCGCCGGATGGTTCGCTTCGTGCGGATATAGTATTATTTAAAATGCTCTAGGACCTGTTCAGCGAGGGGCGGCGCTTAATCTCAACTTCAGCGACCGGCGGTCACCCTCTGGATGACTTTATCCAACGTTTCCGCATCGACCGGCTTGACCAGATATTCCAGGAAACCGGCTTGCCTGCCCTGGGCCAGGTCGATTTCTGAATCGAAGCCGCTCATGGCAATGCCGCTCAGCCCATGCGTGGCGTGCAATTCCTTGAGCACATCGTAGCCGGTCTCCCCCTGCAAGCCGATGTCGGTGATGACGAGATCAAATTTTCCCTCGAGACAGAGAGCGCGTGCCTCGGCGGAGTTTTGGGCCGCTTCGACCGTGTAGCCGCGCCGTCTCAGCAGTCGCGTAAGCACCAGCCGGGTGTCTTCGTGGTCCTCGATAAGGAGGAGCCTCAGTCCTTGGCGACGGAGCTCAGGGGCGGGCTGTTCCGGCGCTGTGGTCGGGATCGCATCTGGTGCCGCGACCATGGGCAGCACGAGGCGAAAGGTGGTGCCATGGCCTAATCCGGCGCTGGTGGCGGTAAGGCTGCCTCCGTGGGCCTCGGTGATCGATTTGCAGATGGCTAGCCCCAGCCCCAGGCCGCCGATGCTTTGCTTGAGAGCCGGGTTGACCTGAAAAAAGGGATCGAAGATGTGGCTCAAAGGGCCAGGCTCGATACCGACGCCCGTGTCACGGAATTCCACGGTCACGTGAGTATCGCTGTGGCTGCGCGATTCGATGATGATCTTTCCCGGTGCTCCGGTGAATTTGACGGCATTTTTGATCAGGTTCCAAAAGACCTGCTGGAGCCGGCCTGCGTCCGCACGGATAAATTGCGACCCCGCCACCAGATTGGATTCGATATCGAGCCCTTTGGCGTTGATGTCGCCCCGGCAGATTTCGACGGCATTGGAGAGACAGTGATGAAGATCGATGGTCTTGAATTTAAGCTCGAGCTTGCCGCCGGTGACGCGGGTGAGGTCGAGCAGATCGTCGATGAGATGGATCTCGAGATCGAGATTGCGGCGCATGATGGCGAACGCGGCCAGATCCTCCGCTGAGCGCCCAGGTTCGGCGGCGAGATCATAGACCAGCGCGAGCAGGGGCGTGAGCGGGGTGCGCAGCTCATGCGAGAGCATCGCGAAGAACAGTTCTTTGGAGGTTATGGCGGCATCGGCCAGGACTTTAAGCCGCTCAAGCTTTTGTTCGATGTCGCGGCGCTCCGTGAGGTCGGTGAGAGTCGTGTAGAAATCCATCGTCTCCTGACCGCCGCGGCTGACGACGCTTTGCATGCGGATAAAAGTCTCGATCCCCCCGGAGTTGCGAAGCACGATCTCGCACATTTCCGTCGTGCCCGAGGCACGGGCGGATTCGAGATGCTGCTGGAAGGCTCCCAGCGATTCCAGGGCGACGTGGGCGAGGAAGGGGCGGGTGCTGCTGTGCAGCAGGGTGCGATCAACACCGAGCATCCGCGCTCCGAGGATGTTAGATTCGAGGATGAGGCCTTGATGATTCATCCGGATCAGGCCGACCGGCGCGAGATCGAAGTGGCGGAAGTACTTTTTCTTCGACTCTTCGATCTGTGCGCGACTTCCGATCAGCTCTTCATTTTGAATTTGCAGCTCCGCTTCGTAAACGTGCAGCTCTTCAACGATGGCCTGCAGATCCTTCACGCTCTCCTGCTCGTCGGCGGGCGGCATGGAGCGCAGGCGCTGCTCCGCCCTGTGTCGCAGTGATGTGTGGGGGGGCACGCTCATGGTTCCTCAGTTTCGTATATACGTCCGCGGCCGGCCGGGTGCGTGGGTGGGGTTTTCATTTCGCGGCCAGTTTGGTTTCACCCGCCGCGCTCCCGGATTCATGGAGTGCACTCACATCAAGAATGGTCACCACCAGGCCGCGATCAGTTGCGCCTTCGCGCCGATAGGGCGTGATGCGGACGAGATGCCAGACGCCAGGGCGGGTTTCGACCGTCTTGATCAGGGCTGTCCCACCCGCGACGACGCGCGGCAGATCCGCGGCAATCGCCGAGATGAGCGGATGCGCAAACTCGGTCAGCAACCGGCCAATGTCGTGCGGTTGGAGCGGAATATCACGTGTCACCGAAGGTGTGAAACGGCGCAGGCGGAGGCTGCCGTCGAGGAAGATGGTGGCGACGTCCGAGGTCCGCAGGAAGTTCTCAAGGTCGTTGTTAGCCACCGTCAGCTCGGCAATTTTCTGCTGATACTCGGAGTTGAGCGTGGTCAGCTCTTCATTGACCGATTCGAGTTCCTCGTTGCTGCTCTGCAGCTCTTCATTTCCGGCGAGCAGTTCCTCGTTGGTGGCTTGCAGTTCTTCATAGGCGTTCTTCTTGTCCTCGGTCGCCGCCTGCAGCTTTGCCTTGGTGTATTCGAGGTCATCCTCAAGGTCCGCGATGCGACCGAGGGATTCGCTGGAAGGATTGAACTCCTGCGCCAGTGCGCCGGGCGCGGTCCGGGGCTCCTGAAAAAACACCAGCATCATTTCTGCCGGGTCGGACTTGGCCACCAGCGGTTCGACTTTGAGATCGATCACGGTGGCGGCCTTCTCGTCCGGCCATCGCACTCCCAAACACTGGACGGCCCGCTGCTCTTTCGTTGCCTGGCGCAGCGCTCTGGACAGCGCCAGGGAAAGCGGGAGCGGCACGAGTTTGAGGATGTCGAGGCTCGCCTGGCCAGGCTGCACCGTGAGAAACTGCTGCGGCTTGCCGAAGGTGTGCAGAATTTCGTGACCTGAATTGAGCACCATGCAGGTCGTGCCAAATTCTGCCATCAGCCGCGCGCTGATCGATTCCCAAATCTTTTCCTGGCGTTTCTTATCCGAGGGCGAGAGGTCGGGCGGCGAGGGCCAGCGTGCGCTTGGCAAAGGGCCGTTGGCGGAGGGTACGCCGCTCACGGCGTCGGCGATTCTGGAGGTCGAGTCCCCGCGCTTCTTGAAGATCCGCATCTTGGCATTGAGGGTGTCGAACACATGTTCCCGGTCACCGATCGCCTCACTGGTGCCGAGGAGCAGAATGCCGCCTGGCTGCAGCGCAAAATGAAACAGTGCCATGACTTTCTGCTGCGCGCCCGGCTGCAGGTAGATGAGCAGGTTGCGGCAGGAGATCAGATCGACCTTGGTGAACGGCGGGTCGCGCAAGATATCGTGCCGCGCAAACACGACTTGCTCGCGGAGCTTCGGGCAGATCCGGAAGGCACCGCCCTCCGCCACAAAGTAACGGTCCAGCAATTCGGGAGCGACATCTGCGGCGACGCTCTTCGGATAAAGCCCGCGGCCGGCGTACTCGAGTGAATCCTTTTCCACGTCGGTCGCGAAGATTTTCACGCTCCATTCCTCGCCGCGTGCGCTCACGAGTTCCTGCACCAGCATGGCGATCGAGTAAGCCTCCTCGCCAGTGGCGCAGCCTGGGACCCAGATGCGCAGCGCTTTTCGGGCGGCCACCTGTTCCAGCATCACGGGCAGAATCTCGTCGCGCAAGGCGGCGAAGACATCGGGATCGCGAAAGAACCGGGTGACGCTGATCAGCAGGTCGCGCCCGAGCGCGGAGACTTCATGTGGGGATTGCTGGAGGAATTCCAAATAGTCCTCGGGACTGGCGAGATGGGCGATGCCGATGCGCCGTTCAATGCGGCGCAGCACCGTGCTCTGTTTGTAGTTGCCGAAGTCGATGGCCGTCTCGCCGTGAATCAGACCGAGGATTTTTTGCATCGTGGTTTCGCCGACCTTGAGCCCGGCTCCAGGTGCGTGGCGGACCAGCGGATGGTGGATGAATTTCAGCAGTTCGCGCGCCATCTCCGCCGGTGGCAGGACGTAATCCGCCAGTCCGGTGGCACCGGCGCTGTCCGGCATGCCGCTGAACTTCGCGGACACATCGTCCTGCACCATGATCATGCCGCCGGCTTCCTTGATCGCGCGCACGCCGAGGGTGCCGTCGCTGCCTGTTCCCGAGAGTGTGATGCCGATTCCCAGTTCGCCGTGGTCCTCAGCCAGCGACCGGAAAAAATGGTCGATGGGCAGATGCGGCGAGCGTTTGTCCGAATCGTCGAGGATGAGCGTGCCACAGGCGATCTTCACGCACTTGCCCGGAGGGATGACATAGACATGATCGGGCTTGATCATTTCTCCGTCCACAATCTGGGTCACGGGAACTTGCGTGCACGTCGCCAGCAGCTCGGCCATCTGGCTGGGATGATCCGGCGAGAGATGCTGAATGACCACGAAAGCCACGCCGCTGTCTTGAGGGATCGCCGCGAAAAAGCCGCGCAAGGCTTCCAGTCCGCCCGCCGAAGCGCCCAGCCCTGCCACGTAGAATTCAGAACCGGCCGCCACTTTGGCGGTGCTTGGGGAATCGGGATGAACCGCAGTGTGTTTGGTTTTCGTCTGGATAAAGCCGCGTGTACAGCGGACTCCCTTCGTTTGTGAGCATGGGGCAGCCAGGGTGTTAGTCAAAGTTGTTTTCAACCGGGGGGCGACCTGTTTTGGGGTTTCCATTTCGCCAGAACACGCGAAGATCGTCCCCCTCCATGACACACCGCCACCTCCTCTTTCCTTTCCTGGCCTCTGCCGCGCTTGTGGCCCATGCCGCTGACAAGGCACCGAAGCCCGTGTTTGAAACCCCGCTCATGACGAGCAAGACCACGCCGCGGCTGGTGGATGTGGATGCCCCGCTGAAGGGCGCGAAGGAATTGTACCTGGTGGTCACGGACGAGGGCTCAAACAGTTGCGACTGGTCGGACTGGATTGAGCCCAAACTGGTCATGACCGACGGCACTACCAAGGACCTGACCACGCTCAAGTGGAAGTCTGCGGAGGCGGGTTCCGGCAAAGTGAACATCGGCAAGACAGCCATGGGCGGGAAGCTCACGGTGGCCGGCAAAAGCTATGCCGGCGGCATCGGCACGCACGCCAATTCGGTGATCAGCTTCGACCTGCCAGCAGGCGTGGAGCGGCTGAGCGCGAAGGTCGCGATTGATGATGGCGGCATGGTCCGGCTGGGCAAACCCAGCACCGCATCCGTGCGTTTCCATGTTTACACCGTGAAGCCTTCGGAGGTGCAGCAGGGCAATCTCAACGCCGGACCGCCTTTCGTTCCGGTGGAACTGTTCACCGTGCCGGAGGGCTTTGAGGTCACACTATGGGCCACCTCGCCGTTGCTGTTCAATCCCACCAACATCGACTTCGACGCCCAGGGCCGCCTATACGTGGCTGAAGGCGTGAACTACCGTGGCAAGGCTGGCCGCCGTCCCGCCGGGGACCGCATCGTGGTGCTGGAAGACACCACAGGCGCGGGCAAGGCCGACAAGAGCACGACCTTCGTGCAGGAGCAGAACCTGGCCGCGCCGCTGGGTGTGGCAGTGTTGGACAACAAGGTGGTGGTGTCGATGCCGCCCGACCTGCTCGTCTATACGGATGTGAACCGTGATGGCAAATTTGAACCGGCCGTGGACAAGCGCGAGGTGCTGCTCACCGGCTTCGGCGGCCGCCAGCACGACCACAGCCTGCACAGCTTGACCGCCGGGCCGGACGGCCAGTGGTACTTCAACCAAGGCAACACCGGCGCGCATTTCACTGACAAATCCGGCACGGAGTTCTTCATGGGAAGCCCCTACATGATGCAGGACATCGCGGGCCGGAAGAGCGGCGACGGCAACGTCTGGATCGGCGGCTTCACCGCGCGCATGAACCCGGATGGCACGCATGTGAAGATCATCGGCTTCAATTATCGCAACAGTTTCGAGCAGACGGTGAACTCGTTCGGCGACATCTATCAGAGCGATAACGATGATCCTCCCGCCTGCCGCGTGACACCGGTGATGGAGGGCGGCAATGCCGGCTTTGCCTCCACCGACGGCAAGCGTTCCTGGGGAGCCGACAAGCGCCCCGGCCAGGACATTCCCACGGCCGAATGGCGCCAGGAAGATCCCGGCACCATGCCGGCCGGTGATGTGTATGGCGGCGGCTCGCCCACAGGCGTCGCCTTCTATGAAAATGGCGCGCTGGGCGACCCATGGCGCGGCATGCTGCTGGCCTGCGAAGCGGGCAAAAACGTGGTCTTTGGCTACTTCCCCAAGCCTGATGGCGCGGGCTTCAAGCTCGAGCGGTTCGACTTTCTCACGTCAAACAAGGAGAAGGAGTGGGCGGGTTCCGACTTCCTCGGCGGCAAGCCCAGCGGGGATCTCAAGACGAAGTTCCGCCCCAGCGATGTCTGCGTGGGCCCTGATGGCGCGATCTATGTGGCCGACTGGTTCGACGCCGGCGTGGGGGGCCATGGCACACGCGATGATGCGTACACCGGCTCGATCTACCGCATTGCCCCGAAGGGCTTCAAATCGAAGGTGCCGAAGTTTGACCTGACCACCACCGAAGGCCAGATAGCGGCGCTGAAAAGCCCGGCTGTGAACGTGCGCAACAGCGGTTTCACACGCCTTCAGGCACAGGGTGCGAAAGCGGTGCCCGCCGTGGCCGCCTTGCTTGCCGATGAGAATCCCTACCTCGCCGCACGTGCCGCCTGGCTGCTGGTGCAAATGGGCGAGGCAGGCATCGCCAAGGTCAGCCCCTGGCTTGATTCCAAGGATGCCACGCAGCGCCTGGTCGCGTTTCGGGCGCTGCGGCGTGCCGGCCATGAGGTGCTCGCGATGGGCGCAAGGATGGCTTCCGATGATTCCGCCGCCGTGCGCCGCGAAGTGGCGCTGTCGCTGCGCGATGTGCCCGCGGACAAGAGTGTGCCGACACTGGTCAAACTCGCACAGCAGTTCGATGGCAAAGACCGCGCCTTTCTCGAAGCCCTTGGCCTGGGCAGCACGGGCAAGGAAAGTGAAGTGTATGCCGCTGTTGCCAAGGTCATGGGCGGCCCCGCCGAAAGCTGGAGCGACGCCTTCTCGTGGATCGCCTGGCGCTTGCATACGGCTGAAGCCGTTAGTGATTTCAAAGCCCGGGCCTTGTCCTCGAAGCTCAGCCTTGAACAGCGCAAACTGATGCTTACCGCGCTGGCCTTTGTGCCTACCCGTGAAGCAGCGGGAGCGATGATCGCCGTTGCGAACACCAAGGACTTCCCCTTCCATGACCTGGCCCAGTGGTGGCTGCTCAACCGCAAGGGCAATGACTGGCGCTCCTTCGATGTCGAGGCCGGCATGAAGGCGCTCGGCCTTTATGATCCTGACAAGGTGAAGCTCGTCGCCGTGGAGATGCCGCCCGAGCCGAAGAATGCTCCGAAGCTGCCGCCAGTGGCTGAGATCATGAAACTGAAGGGCGATGCGACACGCGGCCAGGTCTCCGTGGCTGTCTGCTACACCTGCCACAAGATCGGCAAGCTGGGCGCTGAATTTGGCCCGGAGCTGACCACGTTCGGCAAGCAGCAGGCCGCCGAGATCCTGGTGCAGGCCATCGCTGAACCCTCGGCCACCATCTCGCATGGCTTTGAGGGCAGCGAGGTGAAGACCAAGGATGGCCTCACCATCACCGGCATGGTCCTCTCGAATGACGATCCGCTCATTATCAAGTGCATGGGCGGCATGGTGCAAACGGTGCCGCGCTCACGCATCAAGTCCGTGACTCCGCTGACCAAATCCCTGATGTACGTGCCCCAGCAGCTCGGGCTGAACGCCCAGTCCATCGCTGATATCGTGGCGTATCTGAAGAGCCTTTGATCTGATCCCCATGAAAGCCCTCGCTCTCACCGCCTCGCTTGTCGTCACCGTTGGCGGCCTCTTCGCCCAGCCCGCGACCACACCGGTCTTCTGGCCGGACAAACAGGGCCCCACGCTCAACGGCATGGTGCCGGAGAGCGAGGCCGGGGCGCTGCCTTTGGAATGGACCGAGGCGGCGGGCAAAGGCATTGCCTGGAAGACGCCGCTGGAGAACGAGGGCCACAGCACGCCCGTCATAGGCGGCGACATGATCTGGTTTACCGCCGCCACCACGGATGGCACCAAGATGTATCTGTACGGCATCAACCGGAACGACGGGAAAATACTTCATCACAAGCTGATGTTTGAGAATCCCAATCCGGAGCCGCTGGGCAATCCCACCAACAACTACGCCGCGCCTTCGTGCGTGCTGGAGGCTGATGCGCTCTATGTTCACTTTGGCACCTACGGCACCGCGCGCGTCAACCCTGCCTCCGGCGAGGTGGTCTGGCAGCGCCGGGACATCAAGTGCCGCCACTTCCGCGGCCCCGGCTCCTCGCCAGTGCTGTTTGAGAACCTGATCATTCTCACCTTCGATGGCATCGAAGACGACCAGTTCACCATCGCGCTCGACAAGGCCACCGGCAGGGACGTGTGGCGCACCAAGCGCTCCACCACTGATTACGGCGATCTCGACAAGGACGGCAAGCCCACCCGCGACGGCGACATGCGCAAGGCCTTTTGCACCCCGGCATTCATCATGGTCGATGGCCGGACCCAGATGCTTTCCTGCGCTTCACGGGCCGCCTTCGGCTATGACCCGCGCACGGGCAAGGAATTGTGGACGCTTCATCACACCGGCTACAACGCTGCGATCCGCCCCGTCGTCCAGGGTGGCGTCGCTTATATCAATACCGGCAAGGATCTCATCGCCCTCAAGGTGGATGGCGGCACTCAGGGCGACGTCACCGGCAAGCATCTCTGGGTGCGTGACAGGCACAACGCCAGCTTCTCCAGCACGGTGCTGGTCAATGACCATATCATCCAGGCCAATGCGGCCTGCGTGGCCAATTGCGTGGATTTGAAGGACGGCACCGACACCTGGAGCGAGCGTCTCTTCACCGGCGCCGGCAAGATGTTCGCCTCCGCCATCGCCACCAAGGATCGCGTCTATTTCTTCAGCGAAAACGGCGAAGGCACCGTGCTCGCCACCGATCCGCGGAAGTTCACCGTGCTGGCCAGAAACAAGCTTGATTCCGGGATGACCTCTTCACCCGTGGCGGCTGACGGGGCGTTGTACTTGCGGACGAAGACGCATTTGTACAAGATTGTGAAATAGATCGTACAAGACCTGTTCCACAATGCCCATGAAACACACGTTCTTCATTCTCTGCATCCTTCTTCTCAGTGTGACCGGACTGCGGGCCGTCGGCACCGACCAGCTGCTCAACGAGGGCTTCATGACTCCGGATGGCCTGGTCGCCCATCTTCACGAGCTGGGTCTTTCTCCAGAGCAAGAGCAGAAGATCAGGACCATCGTTTCGGAAGCTCACGTCAGGGCGGACTCCCTGGGTGAGGTCTTGCACGAGAAGCAGAGGCAGTTTGACCGGCTGTTGCAGGATCCCGCCACCAAAACCGATGTCGCCACCGCTGAACTGGGCAAGGTGCTGGAAGCTGAGGCCATGATGAAGATGCTGGTGGTCACCACCTTGCTCGATGTGCGCCATCAACTCACCCCCGGGCAGCTCACCAAAGCCCTGGAGCTTGCCAAAGCCGAAGTTGAGAAAAATGTCCCCATTGAAAAGCGCATGAGCGCCAAGGCTGACAAGCTGCGTGCCGCCTTCCGGTGGCTCGGCAATGATCCGCCCGCCGCCTTCACCCTGAAGGGCGAGGAGATCGAGAAACTGATCAAGGAAGGCAGCACGGAAAAGGCGAACAGCGAACTGGATCAACTGATCGAAGCGGCCGGTCTCAATGAACCGGCGGGCCAGGCACCCATGGATTTCAGCAAGGCGGACCCGGGCAAGACGGATCTGGATTCCCTGATTGCCCGCTTTGACAGGATCAAGGCCAAGGCCCTGGCCACCACTTCGCTGCCCCTGCTGCGCCAGCTTCAGAAGGCCCACGAGGAGTTCGAGGTTGGCAGATCTCTCGGCGATGCGGTGCGCATTGGCCGGGTGCTGACGGTGGCCGAGGGCCTCCTGGAGATCAAACCATAGCCAGGCCGCGGTTAAAACACGGCCTAAGCTTCCGCAGCTTCCTTCATGATCTTCAAAATCGTGTGCTCCACTTCCTGCGCTACTGGCGCCAATTGAGGCACGTTGAACATCGCCAGCAGGCTTGTGGGCCTCACAGTGGCCAGAATGGTCTTGCCGCCTTCCTCGTAGATTGAAATCCGGCATGGCAGCACGGTGGACAGGCTCATGTTTTGATCGAGCACCTTCTTGGCTTGATGCGGCTGGCACACTTCAAAGATCAGGCAGTCGTGCGCGAACTGCACCCCCTTTTTCCACATCGTCTCTTTGAGGTCGTGAACTTGCATGACGCCGAAGTGATTGACCTCCACTGCGGCATGCAAGGCAGTTGCGGCATCAGAGACTGTCTTGGCGGTGGAAAGTGTGAAGAGCATAGCTGGTTTCCTAGTGATGAGATCGTTTTGGGGCGGGGGAACTGAACTATCCACACGACGTGTGGCCGCCGCCATGGGGTGTAAGCCCCACGCCATGCCTGGTGCACCTCGAAAAAGCAGTAGTGAATGGGGGAACATGTCATCCGTTCGCCGCCATTACAACGTATGGTCATATACCTGGGATAGAGGATTGACATTGCACCCTCAATCCCGCTAGCCTGAGTACCGTTTCCATTTTCCCTATTCTTCTTCTCATTCCTCATGTCGTTCTCTGCAGGTAATTGGTATCCCTGGCCCGCACTCCTGGTGCTGGCATTGTCGCTCTTCGCCATTGAGCCGGCGGGGGCCGCTGATCTGGGGGGCGACTGGGTGTCGCGCTTTCCGGTGCCGACTCATGGGGACCTCAATGATGTGGCTGCTCAGGGCACGACCAATCTGGTGGCGGTGGGCAACCGTGGCACGATCTTGACCTCCAGCGACCTGGTAGCCTGGGCACCGATCTCAACGGGGGTGAAGGACGACTTGCTCAATGTGATCTGGACGGGCGTGAGGTATTACGCCGTGGGGAACAAGGGCCATGTATTGTCTTCGCTCAACGGCACCAATTGGACGGTGAGCAATGCCGACAGCGTGGCCACCGACGTGCTGCAGTGCATAGCGTGGACCGGATCGCAACTGGTGGTGGCTGGTAGTTACTCCACCGGCACCGGTTTGGCCTGCGTGGTGCTGACTTCTCCTGATGGCGTGACCTGGGAGCGGCGCACTTTTCCCTCGCTGAAGCCGATCAAACGCCTGGTGTGGGCCTCGGCGCTGCTGGTGGGCCTGATGGACGGTGCCACCGCGTCATCCGTCGACGGCTCGGCCTGGGCAGTTCACAATCTGCCCACTTCTGCGGCGAATGGCGGCACAGGCACGCTCTCGCTGGTTTGGACGGGCTCCCGGTTGATTGTGTCGGGCGACAGCCTGTGGTTCTCCACCAATGGTCTGGTGTGGTCGGAATACGGCACTACGATCGTCGGGGTGACAAACGGGACCCTTACAGGCGTGGTGGGCCTGAATCTTTCGTGGACGGGGAGTGAGTTGGTGGCGGGCAGCAGGACTGCCGCGATTTCTTATATCAGCACGGATCAGGTGAACTTCACCAACTTCTCGGCCAGCCTGCCCGCCGCGGAGCTGGGCGCGGCGCGCTTTGGCACTTCCGTGGTGATGGTGGGGCTGGCCGGTCATGTTGACACCCAGATCACCAATGGCACCACGGTGGGCACGTGGACCGCCCGCAACAACGTGGCCGCACCGCTCACGTGTGTTGGCATGGCGCATAGCTCCACACAATTCGTGGGCGTAGGCACGGGCATCTCATGGACGTCGCCGGACGGCAACACCTGGACCCAGCACCTGCTCCCCAACAACAGCTTTCAGTCGGTCGCCTGGTCGGGAATTCAGTTTGTCGCCGCAGGCTCGGGTGTTTGGACGTCGCCGGACGGCGTTACCTGGACCGTCGTGAGCACCTTGCCGGCGGACTCCACGGGGAATCGAGTGTGGTACACGGTGAGCTGGCTCAATGGCCGGGGTTATGCCTCGGGTTACAACTCGAGCACCGGCCAGGTGCTGTCGCAGGTGTCCACGGACAATGGCAGCACCTGGACGGTCGGAGCCATGAGTGCGGTGGCGTTAGGCATCGCCAGCGATGGGGCGGTTCCCAATCCGACGCTTCTGGCAGCGGGGGCTGGCGGGGACGTGATGATTTCGACGGATGGCACCACCTGGTCCAAGGGGCATGTGGTATTGCCCTCTGGCGAGGACTTCTACGATGTGGCCTATGGCAGCGGCCGGTTCGCCGCTGTGACGACCAGTGGCTCGATCTGGACCAGTTCCACCGGTGCGGACGGAACGTGGCAGCAGACTCTGGTGGGCAGGGTGCCGCTTCTCGGCATCACGCGCACGGGCAATGAGTTTATCGCTGTCGGCAGCGCGGGGAACGTGCAGCGGTCTTTCGATGGGGTGTACTGGCGCCAGGGCGACTCCTCCATTTCGGAGACTCTGTACCGGGTGCTTTGGACGGGCAGCCGGCTGGTTGCCGGCGGCGCTTCAGCCAGTTTCGTCACCAGCGACGGCACGCCGCCCACGGCGCCGACTTTGCAGTTCACCACCACCACTTCGTCCATGACCGAGGGAGGCAGCGTCGGCCTGCTCATCAACCTTTCCCAGGCCTGGGCGTCGCAGATCACGGTGCCGCTGAGCTACTCCGGCACTGCTCCGAGCAGTCGCTACACCCCCCCGGCTTCGCCCGTGGTGTTTGCGCCCGGCGACACCAGCAAATACGTCGTCATCGCCTCGACGGACGACCACGTCTCGACTCCCAACGAGACCATCATTGTCACACTCGGCACGCCCACTGGCGGGGCGGTTCTGGGCACTGCCACGGCCAATACCATCACGCTGCTGGACAACGATCCCGTTTTTGACGTGGCACCTGTGGATCAACTCGTGCTCCTTGGTTCGCCCGTGACCTTCTCCGCCCATACGGCCGGCACCGTCACTTATCAGTGGCTGAAGAATGGCGCTGCCATCGGCGGGGCCACCGCAGCCAGCTATACGATTGCCAGTGCGACCGTGGCAGGCGCTGGCTCGTATGGCGTGGCCGCCACTGCCTCCGGCGTTACCACCACGGCCAGTGCCGTCGGCAGGCTGGGAGTCGTCACCCCGCAGACCAGCTCTCCAGTGGTGAATTCGGGAGGCACGATCACCTTCGCTGCGATGGTCGCGGCGCCCTCCGGTTCTTTGAGTTACCAGTGGTCGTTCAATGCTGGGAGTGGTGCAGTGGCGCTCAGCGATGGGGGCCGCATCTCCGGCTCCACAACCAGCAAGCTGACCCTCACCAGCCTGGTTCCCGGTGACACCGGCACTTATACCTGTGTGGTGACGCTTGGGACCGGGGTTTCCCCTCCGAGCCTGACAGCGGCAACCGTCCATGCGGTGATCAACGCCCTGCCGATCATCAGCCCGCCTGCGCCGATTTCAACACGCGTGGCCTCCACTGTGGACTTTACGCCCACAGCCACCGCCTCGCCCTCCACATGGACCGTGACCGGACTGCCCGCAGGGCTTGCCTACAACAAGTTGACCGGTCGTATCAATGGCGTGCCAGTCAACGGCGGCATCACCTCCACCGTCACCCTCGTCGCTACCAACTTGCATGGCAGCGGCCCGCCTGTGACGATGAGCATCACAGTGGCACCTCTGCCCGCTGTCACTGTGGGCAGCTTCATTGTGCTGATGCCGCGCGATGGGCCCTCGAATGGCAATCTGGGTGGCAGGCTGGACATGACCACCACAGCCGCCGGCGGGTTCAGTGGCAAGCTCACCATGCCGACCACCCCCGTACCCTTCAGCGGTGCCCTCAGTGGCGTTGCATCAGGCAATCCCGGTGGCAGTGTCACCATTCCCCGGGCAGCTCCTTATGCAGCTGTGCAGCTGGCCTTTACCATCGATAAGACCACTGGCGTTGTGGCCACCACCGTCAGTTCCGGGGCAAGCACTTACACCCCCTTCGGCTACGCCAGGGCCAGCGCGACTTCGGCGGGCATGGGGGCCTACAATTTCGCACTCGCCCCGGATCCCATCAGCCCGTCAGGGCATCCGGCAGGCGATGGCTTCGGCCAGTTCACCGTGCCCGCCACCGGCCTGCTCACCGTCATTGGCAGGCTGCCCGACGGCAGCGCCTACAGCGTCAGCACCTACACCGCCACGGATGGCAGCATCCCGCTATACTCATCGCTGTATTCAGGCGGCAAGGGCTCTCTGCTGGGCTCCCTGGGTCTGAATGGCGACGCCCCCTCCAGCTTTGCCAACAACTTCATCACCGGGCTGATCACCTGGTACAAGGGCGCAGATGCCGGCAACCGCAGCTATGCGGGCGGCATTGCGCTCATGACTCTGGATGTGGACGGCGGCCGCTATTCGGCCCCCACGGGCACGCAGATTGTGATGAACCTGGCCGCCGGCGCGGGCAATGCCAAGCTGGCGTTCAGCGGTGCGGGCCTGCCAGCAAGCCGCAATCCCAACGGCAATTTCACGGTGGCATCGCTGGCGAAGGTCACCGCTCCCTCGCCCAACGTTGCGCTCACCAGCCTGGTCTTTACGACTGGAACCGGGTTGTTCAACGGCCAGTTCACCCTGTCAGACATGGACAGCGTCGTGACGCACACGACAGTCACCCGCGTGGTCCAGTACTATGGGGTGCTCATCCGGCCTGGCGGTCTGCCGGCGATGGTGGGCAAGGGCTTCTTCAACCTGCCGCAGATGCCCGCTGCTTCCCCTCCCACCACCACCACCACCTCGCCCATCGAATCCGGCGAGGTGACGCTGTCGCGGTAGGACGGTAAAGTCAGCACGGCCTCATCCTCGCGCTTGCCGAATCGCCGGTTGCCTCTAGCTTCGCGGCCCGTGATTTTCAGAAGCGCCCCCTGCGCCATGGTCAAATCACCGGCCTTACCTCATCCATCCTCATCTCATGTCTGACATTGCTCTCGCCAAAGGCGAAAAATTCCTTCAGGACAACGCCACCAAGGAAGGTGTCGTCACGACGGCCAGCGGCCTTCAATACAAGATCCTCACCCCCGGCACCGGCAAGAGCCCGAAGGCGACGGACACGGTGCTGGTTCATTACGCCGGCACCTTGATCAGTGGCACGGAGTTCGACAGTTCGTACAAGCGCAAAGAACCCATCGAGTTCCCGCTGAACCATGTGATCGCGGGTTGGACGGAGGGTGTGCAGCTCATGTCCGAAGGCGCCAAATTCCGTTTCTTCATCCCCTCGAAGCTGGCCTACGGCACCCGCGGTGCGGGCCGCGACATCGGCCCGAACGAGGCGCTGATCTTTGAGGTGGAACTGCTCAAGGTAAAGTAACACCGCCGCCAATATGCAACGGCCCCGCGCGGTAATTCCGCGCGGGGCCGTTTTTGCGGAGGCATAGAAAAGAAGTCATGTGGGGGCTGGGCACCGGGGAATCAGATGCACAGGTCAACCCATTGCTGGGAATGGATCACTCCGCCCCTCCCCCGGACTAAAGCCCAATACCATCAGTGATAGTTCATGAAACTGGGCTATAGGCGCGCAGCGCTCTGGAGTGCGATGGCTTGACATCGCTTTATGGCGGAGGGCGGCTTGATGCCTGCGGTGGGGCGCGGAACGGTGTGATCTACCGAGCCGATGTGTTGCATCGGACAGGGGCACGCAGGAGATCACCCCCGGCGTCAAGCCGCCATAACCGAAAGCGATGTCAAGCCATCGCACTCCAGAGCGCACCGCGCAGCGGCTTGACAACGAGGGCTGAAAATGGATGCCTAAGCGATTGAAAATGAAGACGGTGCCCAGCGCCTTTTTACACAGCATGGGCTGCTATTGCTTGTTTCAAAGCACTGCATTGGACCCGATCGAAAGCCTGTCCTCTGCGCCCAAAAAGTGGAGCCAAAAAACGTGGCAGACAGCGGCTGGGCGCTCAACAGCGGCTACGAAACACCCGAGCACGCCAATGACCTATCGCATTACCTGCTGGTCCCGCTGAACCGCATGATCGCAATGGATGCGGCCCTAGAAATTCTCCACGATCAGCCGGCCGGCACAGAACTCTCCAGATCCAATTCTGGCGAACCGTGGCGATGGATCATCGACGACAAGATAGTCGATGAAGATGGCAAACTGATCGTGGAAATGTAGGCCACTTTACTTCACCACCGGCGTGAGCACGACGTTGCGGTAGTCGATGTTGGTGTGGTCGCCCTGCAGGAAGATAGGGCCGGGCTTCATCTCATCGCTGGTCAGCGCGCCACCGGTGCAGCCGAGCACGGGCTGGTTGTCGATGATCTTCTGGCCGTTGAGGATCACGGTCACGTGGCGGTCCACGAGGGTGATGTCAAAGGTCTGCCATTCGCCAATCGGCTTCTCCGCCGCGACGCTCGGGGTGATGCGGCTGTAGAGCGCGCCCATGTTGTGCGGGTCCAGGGGCTTGCCGAAGGTTTCCGCGACCTGGATTTCATAGATGCCGCGCAAGTAAATGCCGCTGTTGCTGTCCTTCTGGGTGCGGGTCTCCAGCTTGATGTTGAAGTCCTCGAATTCACGGTCGGTGCGCAAGTTGCCGAAGTGCTTGCCTTTTTCGACACGGTTGATGAGCACTCCATCAACGACGCTCCAGCCGTTGTCAGACTCCGGCTTGACCAACCGCCAGCCGGTGAGGTCCTTGCCGTTGAACAGCGGGATGGGAGTGCCAAACTTGACCTTGGAGAGATCGGGTGCGGCTGGCACCGGTGGGATGCGCTTGCCAGTGAAATCAGCTTTGCCGAAGGCCGGGCCCCCGGCCTTGGTCTTGACGGTGGTAAGCTTGAGGTCATCGCCCGTCGCCGTGGCGGAGATGGTTTCGGTGATTTCCTCGTCAGCCTTGGTCTTGGCGTTCTTTGCCTTGGACAGGCGGGTGACGATGAGCTTGTCACCCTCCACTGCGACCTCCTGCACGGGCAGCACGCTGCCGCCACCCCAGAGAATGCTGCCGCTCAGGGTGCCGCCCTTGTCTTCAATGCCCAGCCAGCCCGCGCCGCCGCCGGGAATGGTCAGCGCCCAGCGGCCGATGAAAGGATTGTCCGCAAAGGCGGAGACAGTGCTGCATAGCAGCGTGAGGGCGAGGAGGCGAAGAGAGGACCGGGGTGCGAATGACATAAGAGTGAGCATCCAATACGTGGGCGAGGTGTCAATTTTTCGGGATGCTGATGTTGAATGCGTTCCTACCTCAAACACGCGCGTGAACATCCAATGCTCTATGTGGTGATTTTCTCACTTGCCGCCTGAGGCAAGCGGCTGTTGTGGTAGAGGCAACTTCACACCTCCCTCCACGACCATGGCCAAGCAGAAAGCCCAGGAAGCCAGCAAGCCTAAAGTGCTCATCAAGAAGAAATTCTGGATCGGCTTCGATCTCGGCGGCACCAAGATGCTCGCCGCCGTGCTCGATGAGGATTATCAAATTATCGCCACGGCAAAGAAATCCACCAACGGCAGCGACGGAGTGCTCAAGGGCAAGAAGAAGATCCTCAGCGCCATTCACGAGGCCATCGCGGTCTCCGGTTTCGAGCCCAAGGGCCTCCAGGGCATTGGCATCGGCTGTCCGGGGCTGGTGGATCCCGCGAAGGGCGTGCTGCTCACCGCACCGAATCTGGGCTGGAACAATGTCGGGCTGCGCAAGCTGCTGCACACGGCCTTCAAAGTCCCCGTGGCCGTGCTTAATGATGTGGATGCCGGCACCTATGGCGAGTTCAAGCAGGGGGCGGGCATCGGCGCACGCTCGTTGCTTGCCGTGTTTCCGGGCACCGGTCTGGGCGGCGGTTTTGTGTACGATGGCAAGCTGGTGCGCGGCCGGTCGATCTCGTGCATGGAACTGGGCAATATTTATCTGCCCGGCTCCCATATAGGCTCTCCGGAGTTCGGTGCGGTGATTTTGGAAGATCTCACCAGCCGGCTGGCGCTGGCGGCGGCGGCGGGTGTGGCCTGCTACCGGGGACAGGCACCGGAACTGGATAAGAAGACGCACGGCGGCATTCGCGAGATGAAGAGCAAGGCCCTCGCCGGTTCCTTCAAGGCAGGCGATGAGTCGGCGATGATCATGTTCCGCAACTCCATCCGCTACCTGGGCATGGGTGTCGGCATCGTGGTGAATCTGTTTGCTCCTGACCACATCACCCTGGGCGGCGGGCTGGTGGAGGAACTGCCAGGGCTGTATTTGAACCTGCTCAAGGAAGAGGTCGCCCGCTACGCCATGCCAGAACTGGTCAAAGGCATACGTTACTCCATCGCCAAACTTGGTGGCAACGCTGTCACCATCGGTTCGGTGGCGTATCTCAGAGAATTTGGAGCTGTGTGATGGACCCAGGAGGCCCCATGTCAAACGCCCTCACGGGCACCGAAACCGCTGTGATCTACATGGGCGCGGCTTCCATGTCCTGCGTCATCGGCACCCGGGCCGAGAACGGCGAGGTCAGCCCCCTGGAACATCTGGACAAGGCCCTGCCCGTGGTGCGCGACATTTTCCGCACCGGCACCATTTCGCGCTCCACCATGGAGCAGGCGGCGAACATCCTGCGCGACTTCATGAAGTCCATCCAGGAGTACGGCGTGCCAGTGACCGCCGTGCGCCTGCACACCACCAACATCCTCAGCGAGGCCACCAACCCCGAGGTCTTCCTGAACCGCCTGCAGGTGGCCTCGGGCTGCGAAGTCCACCTTCTGGATGAAGGCGACATGACCCGTCTCGTCTACTTGGCGGCCGTGCGGCTGCTCAAGCAGAATCCACACCTGGCCGAAAAGCACACCCTGGTGTCGCATATCGGCCCGGGAAACACCCGCGCGCTTTACTTCAACAAGGGCCGCATCGCCGCCTACACCAGCTACCGCCTCGGCATCTTCCGCGCCCGCGAAGCCGTCGCCGCGATGGAGGAGACGGAGAACCCGCGCAAACTCGCGCATCTGGAGGAGCAGATCAAAGGCGTGGTGGATCACCTCGCGCAGGATTTCGCCGGCCTCACCGTGGATTATCATGTGGCCATCGGCGCAGAGATTCAGAGCGTGGCCGCACAGATTGCCCCTGAGAAGCAGGGAGCCTGCATCATCACTGAGCGCCAGCTCGCCTCGCTCACTGAAAAACTCGCCTCGCTCACGCCCGATGAACTGGTGCGCCGGCTGCACGTTCACTACACGGGCAGCGAAGGCATCATCCCGGCTTTGCAGACCAATCTCGCGCTGGCCCGCCGCTTTGGCGACGAGAACATCCACGTGCCGGCGCGCGACTTTCAGCGCGACATGCTGCTGGATTTGATGGCGGAGAACGTGCTCACCGCAACCTTCCAGGAAGAGGTGATTTCGTCCGCCTGGGAGGTGGGCAAAAAATTCAAGACCGACCGCAAGCACGCCGAGCACGTTATGAACCTGGCGCAGCAAATCTTCCGCGAGCTGCGCCATCTGCACGGGCTCACGCCCAAGCATGAAATGCTGCTGCGTGTGGCCGCCGTGCTGCACGAGGTCGGCATGTTCGTCAGCGCCCGTGAGCATCACAAGCACAGCATGTACCTGATCCTCAACACGGAGCTGTTTGGCATCAGCACCGAGGACCGCACGCTCGTCGCCCTGCTCGCGCGCTACCACCGCCGTTACAATCCGGAGCACAACCACCCGCATTTCAGCGAGCTCTCGCGCGAGGAACGAATGGTGGTGTTCAATCTCGCCGCGATCCTGCGCATCGCCGATTCCCTGGACCGCAGCCATTCGCAGCGCATCAAGACCATCGTCCTCAAGCCTCACGGCAACCGCCTGCTCATCCAGACCCCGGGTGTGGAAGACACCACGGTGGAGCAGATCGCCATCAATTCGAAATGCGACCTGTTCCGCGAGATCTTCGGTTATGAGGTGTTGCTGACGAAGGGGTGAGGGCTTCCATCTGTGGCGGGCTTTACTGGCCTGCTGTCCTCGCCGTTGACCCATGCTCCTACGCCGTCCAAGACGGCTAATAGGAGGTTTGCCACCTCTTTGGCTTTTGTCTCAACGTACTGTCAACACTACCTTTGCCTGCACCCGTCATTGCCATATTGGGAAGGGGTGTAGCAAAATGGACACGATTTTTGAAGCATATCAAGGTTAACGTCCAATGGGGGCGCGCGCAAGCGCGCACACCTCCCTTTTGGCCCCTTTTTTTGGAAGCGGAGTCCCGACGGCATGAGGTTTGCCAAATCTTACCTCTTCATGATCAAACTTGACTCTGCCCATCCATAATAAGCCGCGAATCGCAATCCGGGCCGGAATTTGTTCTCTTCAGTGAGTTTGCGTCGCACTTCCGACACTTCGTCAATACAATATCCATAGGGAGTCAGGACATAAGGGAATGGCGAATTTCGGGAGCGAGTAAGGCGTCCGCGAATGGCTGCAGCCACACCTATGTGGGTGGAATAACCTCTCATCAGATTATCCAAGGCCTCGCCTTGGCCAACAGGATCGACACACTCCACCACATTGTCAAGAATCACAACATGCCTTGAAACGTCACACGCAGTGATTACGCCACCAACTCCCACAAGTTTACCAATAGGCGCAGCCTTCGGTGAATTCCGGAGTTCAAGGGTGGTCACTACCGGTAAGCTGGCGCGGAGCATTATTATATTGTGGGCGGTGCAGCCAGAGCACAACATGCACAGTACAGATAGTGCATGAATTACTGGGTATTTCATTCTGCGATGGGATAGGGGCTTCATGCTGTGGCGCGAATCATGGTCATAGCCGCCCCTCGAATGGACGGCGGAAGACGGTCCCAAAGGAGCACAATATTGTGCGATTTCACCCGCCGTTTTGTTTGTCAGTGAGGCTGTAACCGAGGCGATGGAAGGTAAAGCCCCGCTTTCGAAAACCTGCAACCCATCGGGCACGCCTCCCTCACTTCTTCTTCGCCGTCGTAATGAACGCTTCGGTGATATACACCGGCTCAAGCGCATGCGCCGTAAGTCGCTCCACGTCCTGCGCATTCAGCTTCGCTGCCAGATGCGCCAGGAGCGCGGCATTGGGCTGGGCGATCACCACGCCGGGCAGGGCCAGGGGCACGACTGCATCGCTGGTGAAGCAGGGTTCGCCAGCGTGCCGGGCACTCCATTCGCGCAAGCCGGCTTCGTCGTGCAGTTCGAGCGCGTCCTGCAATGTGCCGTGGCTCACATGGACGGTGTAGAACTTGCCGCGGCGCGCATCGCCGATGACGCAGTAGCTGGGTTCATCGCTCAAGGCGGCGATCGAGGGCAGTCCGACAACCGGCACGTGCCTTGACAGGGCCACTCCATGGGCGGCGGCGATGCCAATGCGCACGCCCGTATAGGAGCCCGGGCCGGTGCCCACCACGATCAATCCCAATGCTTTGCCTGCCGCGTCCAGCGCCTCGGCAAGCGGGGCATAGAGCATCGAGTTGTGCGAGCGGTTGGAAGTGAAGGCGCTTTCATAGAGCACCTCGCCTGCGCGCACCACGGCGAGCTGTCCGGTGGGCGTTGAGAGTTCGATGGCGAGAATGGCGTGGCTCATGAGTTGGGCGGGGCGATGGCGGTAACACGGCGCCCGCCTTCAGGCAACACCTCAAGCTGAAACCATCGCGCGTGGGGTGGCAGCAACTGCGGAAACATGTCGGCCCACTCCACCACCACCACGCCCGGTTCGTCCAGATACTCATCCCAGCCGATGTTGAGCAGATCGGCCTCCGAGCCCAGGCGGTAGAAGTCGAAGTGAAACACCGGCAGCCGCGCCCGCGCATACTCATGCACCAGGCTGAACGTGGGGCTGGTGACGTCTTCATCCGAACCCAGACCCGCCAGCAGGCCCTTCACCACATGCGTCTTGCCCGCCCCGAGTTGGCCGCAAAGCGCGACGACCGCACCCTCTTGAAGGGACGCCGCGAGAGTGCGGCCCCAGGCAAAGGTGTCTTCGGTGGTGGGGAGGATTGACATCGGCTGACTCTTAACTGCAGTTGGCTCGGTTTGTCATCTTTCTCTTCCTCCTCCTCGAATCATTGCAGACCGGTGGGCTTGGCGTCCTCGTCCGGCGACAGTGTCATAACGAAGTAGTCAAAGTACAAGCCCTGAAGACTTGTGAGTGAGGGCGCGACGCGCTGTGGAGTGCGGGGACTTGTCACCGCTTTGCGGCGGTGCGGAGTTGCTGGCTTCGCCCCCCTTCGGGCAGCCTTTCGGCTGGCTGTCTCGCTTCGCTCGGCTGTCCGCGTGGTGGGGAAGCTGCGCCATGACTGGCCCCAAACTGACTCATAAGGAGTCTCTGGCGTGAAAGGCCGCCGCGTCGTCGGCAAGCCTCCACAACCCAAAGCGGTGACAAGTCACCGCACTCCACAGCGCTTCGCGCCCGCAACCGGTCCGGCTCTGCCTCCCTTCCACTTTCACCCACGAGGACGACTGAAGCGCTCGCAGCGGGTCAGCCATAAAGGGCGCCGAGGTTTATACCGGAGCCGGATTGCGCTCGGGGAATCCCTTTTGATGCCAGTACGGATACACAGGAGCGACCGCGCTGGCAGCGTCCAGTTTCGCCACCTGTCCGGGCGTCAGATTCCAGCCCACCGCGCCGAGGTTCTGGCGAAACTGCTCCTCGTTGCGGGCGCCGATGATCACGCTCGACACCGTGGGGCGTTGCAGCAGCCAGTTGAGCGCGATCTGCGGCACCAGTTTGCCGCTTTCCTGGGCGACCTCGTTGAGCGCATCGACCACGCGGTACAGGTGCTCTTCGGTGACCTGGGGGCCCATGTCGCCGGTCGCATGCAACCGGCTCTGCGCAGGAAGGGGCTTGCCTCGCTGCAGTTTGCCGGTGAGGCGCCCCCAGCCCAACGGGCTCCAAACGATGGCGCCCACTTTTTGATCCAGACCCAGAGGCATCAGCTCCCATTCATACTCACGGTTGATCAGCGAGTAATAGGCCTGGTGGGCCACATGGCGGGCGAGGCCGTATTTCTCAGAAATCGCCAGCGACTTCATCAAATGCCAGCCCGAGAAATTGGAGCAGCCGATGTAGCGGATCTTGCCCGCGCGCACGAGATCGTCAAGGGTGCCCAGCGTCTCCTCGATGGGCGTCAGGGCATCGAAACCGTGCAACTGGAAAAGGTCGATGTAATCGGTGCCGAGCCGGCGCAGGCTCGCCTCGATGGTCTTGGTCAGATGATGGCGCGAGGAGCCCACATTGTTGGGGCCTTCGCCAAAACGAAAGGTTGCCTTGGTGGAGATGAGAACCTGGTCGCGCCTGCCGGCAATGGCCTTGCCCAGCACTTCTTCCGCGAGGCCGTCGGAGTAGATGTCGGCGGTGTCGAACAGCGTGACGCCCGCCTCCAGGGCGACGTCCACCATGCGCGTGGCTTCCTTGACTCCGGTGTCGCCCCAGGCCTTGAAGAATTCATTGCCGCCGCCAAAGGTCGCAGTGCCCAGGCTCAATACCGGGACCATGAAGCCTGAGCCGCCAAGTTGTCTGTGTTCCATAAAAAGAGAGGGGTGGTTTGATGTGCCACTCTTTGAAACGTGCGAGAAGGGGGGCGGGGTGCGAGAAAAGGTGAATTGTACGGTGGCTGTGGCAGGGCGTAGCCGCCCATGATTTTGAGTGGCCGCTGCCAGCTCACTTCCCACCCACCCACTTCACAGCATTGACGAGGATGGTGCGGAACGCCGGCAGTTCATGCACGCGCTCATCATGGCCCAGGGCAATGCCGACGATCCGGGCCTTGGCGTTCTTGGTGACCCAGACGCTGGGGTGGCCGGTCTTATATTTCTTGCTGGGCGAGGTCTCGGCCAGCACTTCGATGGGAAGGGTGCCCTCAGGAGTTTTGCCCGGCCCGGCATTCACATGATACAGCTCGTCCACCGCCTCAAAAGTGGCAGGAACGCCTGCCATCACCGGATGGTCCTTTTTCAATACGGAGACGGTGAAGGTGTCGATGGCATCGTGTCCATGCGCGCCGCCGCCAATGATTTGGGCATTCAATTCAGGCCACTGGCCGTAACCATACCACGTGCCTGGGTGCAGCATGATCACCCCCTTGCCAGCCGCGATGCGGTCGAACAGCGCCTTGCGATAGGCGGGGGTGTCAAAGAACTTCCGGTTCACGCTGATCACCGCCACATCGGCGTTCGCCAGTTCGGCAGCGGCCTGGTCGCGGTCCTCGGTATAGTGGACGCTGAAGCCTGCGCCGGACAGGGTGGCGGCATCGGTGCCGCCGAAGAACTTGGCAAAGTTGTGCGAGCTGCCGCCGCCAATGACGAGCACCTTCAACTTGTTAGGTTCCCACTTCATCGGCGTGGCAGCCACCAATGGTCCGTCGCCCTTGCCGCCTTCTTTGGGGGTGGATCCCAGGGGAGCGCGGACACTCTTGTCCGCATCAGGATCGCCTTTCTTTTCGTGGTGGACCGGAGTGTCAGCACTCCTCTCAGCACCCGCCGTGATTGCCACCGTACATGGTGTGACGATGCTGCCGCTGGTTTCCAGCGTCACCTTCTTGAGCTGCGCTTTCTTCTTCAAATTGATGGCAAAATAACGCAACTGACCCCGTCGGGTGAAGTCGCCGGCGTTCTCGCTGAGAGGCACCTCAGCCTTGCCGATGTAATCGGCGAAGTGCTCGCCATTCTTGAGCAGGATGCTCTCCTTGTCGCCATCGGCATACTCCACATGCACGGTCATGGCGGGCTGGCCCAGGGCCTTGTCACCGCCAAAGGGCCAGGCCCAACCGCCGACGCCGCCCAGGAAGTGCAGGCTCGCGGCGGTGACGTTGGTGGCGATCTCCACGCGCTCGGGGAAGTTCTCGGCCACGGTCTTTTTGCCGCCGCCCTTGAGCGCCACGAAGTTCGCGCCGGTGTTGGACTTCGCAGGGTCCATGACGAAGAACGGCACGCCCTTGACGGTGACGTTGCCGAACTTGTTCAGCGTGACCGTATCATCCTTGGCCTCAGCCTTGGCGAAGATGCCGTCGCGGCTGTCGGCATTGTAGGCGTTGCGCAGGTCGAGCACGCGGAACTTGTTGTCGCTGCCGCCGCAGATGAAGGCGAGGATGTCGCGCAAGGCGTCGGGAGGCAGCATTTCGAAGCCCTCCGGCATGAGCGAGCGATGGGTGTTCTCGCGGGTTTTGATGTCGTCCTTGCGGATCTCGAACTCGCCCACCTGGTTGCGCAGCGTCAGGCTGGCGGTGTTTTCTCCTGCAATAACGCCGACCAAGATGTTGCCGTTTTTCTTGGTGATGTTCCAGGCATAGAAACTTGGGTCCACCTCGCGGTTGGGGTCAATAATGCTCACCAGCAGTTCCGCCGGGCCGTGCGCGCCCATGCCATTGAGCGGTGGACCCACCAGCTTGCCTTCACCATTGATCTGATGGCAGATCGCGCAAGTGGAGGTGAAGTACATCTTGCCCTTCACAACGTCGCCAGGCTTTTCCACCTCGGGCGTGAGTTTGGCGATGAGAGCGTTCTTTTCCTTCGCGCCCGGGTTGAGCTTGTCCATCATCGCGTTCGCGCGTTTCGCGACTGCCTTGTTGGGATGAGTGCGCAGGCGGGCGATGTTTGCAGGACCAAGGTCTTTAGGGCTGAGCTTGCCATCAGCAATCAGCGTGAGCAGGGTGCTGGTGGCTTCAGGGCGCTTGAGCACGGCATCGAAGGCGGTTTGTTGGAGGGGGCCTTGAAGATGATCGAGGGAGGCGACGATCAGGTCGGCGTGACCGTGCTCATCGAGCGCCGCGATGATGGCGCTTTGCAGCTCCGGCGGCGATGTCTGATCGCCTAAAGGCTTGGCTCCAACGGATACGGCATTGCCGCCAATGCTGATGAGCGTCTTCGCGGCATTGATGCGTTGGGGCAGGGGGGCGGCTTTGTCAGCCAGCGTTGAACTGAGGCTGGCGATCTGTGTTTTCACGACGTCGGCGAGGACTCCCTTCGTGTCCCACTTGACTACAAGCGGCAGTGCGGCTCCTGCAGTGCCGGGATTGGTGAGGAGCGTCTTCAAGGCTTCCGTCAATTCAGGGCTGAGCGCAGGAGCTTCGTTGACCTGCTGGCCGATGCCTTGGAGAATGATGAATTTTAATGCATCAGCCTTCGTGTCGGCGGTGGCACAGGCGATTGAGAGCCGGCTCGCTGACTCGCTCGCAGTCAGCTTTGCTGGTCCGCCTGAAGGAGAGGACTTGTACATCACACCCTCGGATGATAGCGCGATCGGCAGGAGGCTTTGAACAAAGCTTGTCCAGTTGGCACCCTCTCGCTGTCCCATTGCCGCAATGATATAATCACCGGGGAACGAAGAAGCCAAGGCAACGGACGCAGAACGAGTCCAATCATCGTCAGCCTCAGCAAACCTTGCCAAGGCGTTACGCCCAGGGTCCGCAAGTTTTGAATCGCTTTCAAAGGCTCTTTGAGGAATCGACCCCACCGAGACTTTCAGCCCCGCAAGTTTGGTGGCGAAGGCAACTTGCTTTTCGCCAAGTTCATTTAGCAGACGCCAGGCCAGTTTCTTCGTATGGGCCGTCGGACTATTTGAAACGGCAGTTGCAAGCTGTCCGACGTTGGTTCGATCAAGAGGCGTAATCACAAACTTCTTCGCCTGCTTGTGCTGCACCTTCCAGATGCGGCCGAAGTAATGGTCGCGGTCGGGGCGGACTGCGGCGTTGGCGGGGCCGTGCAGGGGGCCGCGCGTATCATTGTGGATCACGGCCTGGTTGTAGAAATCGACGATGTAGAGCGCGCCATCAGGACCGACGCGTTCTTCGATGGGGCGGAACCACATGTCCTTGCTGCGGATGAATTCGGTTTCCTCGCGGCCCTTTTCTTTTTCCACCGAGTAGCTCACGCCGTCCTTTTTCACGAAGTACTGGCTGACGATGTTGAGCGTGGGCTCGCCCACGAAGTAGCTGTAGTTCCATTTCTCCGGCCACGCGCCGCCTTCATAGATGGCACAACCGGCGGCGGCGGTATACTGGCCCACTTGGTCGATCTGCACATAGGCCTGCTCCGTCCAGGACATGAGCGGGAAGGTCTTCTGGCCGGTGATCATGCCTTTCCATGAGGTGGTGCCGGGGATCTTACCCTTGGCCAGCACGTACTCGGGCAGCACGACGTGGAAGAACACCGTGCCGCTGGTGGGCTGGGTCCAGAAGCACTGGCCGTCCCAGGTCATGTCGAGGCCCCAGCAGTTGCCGCCTTTGGAGGAGTACATTTCAAAGGCGCTGCCGTCGGGCTTGAAGCGCACCACGCCGCTGCCATCGATGCCGAAATCCTTCGTGCCATCGGGCGAGGTGACGTGTCCGGCGCTGTAGCCGTGGGTGGCATAGACCCAGCCGTCCAGGCCCCAGCGCAGGTTGTTGATCACGGCGTGCGTGTCGCGAGTGCCGAGTCCGGTATAGAGCTTGGTGCGCTTGTCGCAAACGCCTTTGCCGGTGGTGTCTTCGAGGTACCAAATATCAGGCGCGGCACAGGCGATGACGCCGTTCTTATAGAAGCAGAAGCTGGTGCAGAGTTCCAGTTTGTCGGCAAACACATGCTTCTTGTCCATGACGCCGTCGCCGTTGGTGTCCTCCAGCCAGCAGATCTTGTCCTGGGGTTCACGGTCAAAGCTGCCGGGATACAGGGAGCCGGCGTCCTTCCATGGGTCGGTGTTCTGCTGGCGGCGGCCGTTCGGATACTCGGGTGTCTCACAAACCCACAGGCGGCCCTTTTCATCCCAGTCGATGTTCATGGCCTTGTTGATCAGCGGTTCGGCGGCCACCAGCGAGATGTTGAAGTCGGGATGGACCTCGAATTTTTCCGCCGCTTTGTCCGGGCGCGTGGGGCCGCCCTCGACATAGCGCAGGTTGTCGCCGAGTTCATCGGGCTTGCACAGCTCGTCCACGTTGGAGCGCTTGCCCGCCCAGGCAATGCCGCGCAGCAGCAGAGCGCGGAAATTTGGGCGGCTGAAGTTGCTGTAGTTGTGGCCGGGGATGCAGACGAAGGCGCGGTAGGTGTCTTTGGAATAAGTCCACACCTGAGGCTGGATGTCATAGACGGAGACTTTCTTGCCGCCGGCGGTGAGCTCCGCCACGCGCTTGGCTTTCTTCGGATCGCCGGCGATGGGCTTGGGCGTGTAGGCGGCGGCCAGGACGTGGATGTCGGGCGCGAGATCCATGTCGTAGTACATCTCATCGTCCATCTCGAAGTTCGAGCAGTCCTCGGTGATGGGGTTCACGCGATCGGTGAAGTACAAGTTCATAGGGCCTTCGAGCCACTTGGTGTCCGGCCTGCGCCAGGAGCCGCCGATGAGCGCCTTGTAGTAGTCGGAGGCCTCGGGCGTGTTTGCCACGGAGCCGGCATGGATCACGACGATGCCGCCACCGCGCTTGGTGAAGGCCTCAATGAGTGGCTTCTCCGCGGGCTTGAAGTCGCCGCCGCCGTCGCGGTGGATGATCAGCACATCGGTCTGGTCAAGCTGCGCCTGGGTGGGGAAGTCATCGCCGCCGGCGGCCTTCGCGCCGCGCTCATTGAGCAGCGGCACCCAGTCGCGCAGGAAGGACGGATGATCATGCGCACCCGGGCCATGCGATTTGGGGCCGGAACGGATGAAGACGCGCAGCGGCTCGGCGGCTGGAGACAAAAGACAGAAGACTTGAAGACAAAAGAGGACGAGCAGGGGATGTGGCTTCATGAGTGATTGGATATGCTACAGACTCTAACGCCGGGTTGGAAGCCCCATTTCGCACCGGAGGCTATTGGAAATGCACATGGGAGGGAGGGCGCGCTTCAGCGTGTGCAGGATGTGATACACTCCCCGGGACTCTGATAAGCCTCTGGAACAAAGTATAGGTCCTATACGACCTATGTGGCCTGTCGGTCCGATACCACGCACCTCTAACGACCAGCCCAAACTCGACAGAGGAGGAGGATTGAGGGAAGGAGGCTACCCAAACATCAGCCGGCCCAGCACCACCGCTGCGGTCATGCCCACGATGTCCGCGGTGAGCCCGGCGGCCAGGGCGTGCCGCACCTTGCGGATGCCGACCGACCCGAAGTACACGGCGAGCACGTAGAACGTGGTCTCCGTGGAACCATACAAGATGGCGGCGGTGAACTTCAAGCCTTCGGTGGAATGCGGATTGGTGAGGATTTCGTTGAGCAGGCCCAGCGATCCGGAGCCACTGAGGGGACGCATCAAGGCCAGTGGCAGCAGGTCCACCGGGAAGCCGATGAAATCGAGCGCCGGCTTCAGGTAATAGCCGAGCAGCATGAGGATTCCGGAGCCTTTGAAAAGCGCGATCGCCGCGAGCATGGCCACGAGGAAAGGCATGATGCGGGTGGCGACAGCAAAACCCTCCTTGGCTCCCTCGACGAACTCCTCGTAAACCTTGACTCCGCGTGCGAGTGCCACGCCGATGGCCAGCAGCAGGATGGCAGGAATGGCGAGGCCGGAGGCGCCGTTAAGCAGACGTTTCCAGCCGGTGAGATCGAACGGACCCGCGGCCGCCTTCACCGTGGGTGCGGCGGCTTGCGCCTTGTCGAACAGGGTCTTCAGGCCGGTGGCATCGAGCACGCCGGCGCGCCATGTGGGTGGACCCAGCTCGAGCGCGGCGACTCCGGCGAAGGCGGCGAAAAGCACAATGAGCCAGACCAGGGCGGCACGTGAGACGGGCTTGGGCTCATCGCTTGCGGCGGTCACTGCCGTTTCATCCGCTTCGAGCCGGTCTTCGGGCTTCACGGCAAACATGGGCAGGCGCTGGAAAAACTTGCCCGCGAGCACCGCCACGATGGCGGCGCAGGCGGTGGCCAGGATGGTGGGGCCGATCACCCGGTAGGGTTCCTTCACACCTGCGGCTGAGAGGTAGGTGATGGCGCCTGTAGGGATCAGCGAGAAGCCGGCGGTGTTGAGCGCCAGGAAGATGCACATCGCATTCGAGGGCGCGCGTTTGGCGGGATTGAGTTCCTGCAGATGCCCCATCGCCTTCAGTCCCAGCGGTGTGGCGCTGTTGCCCAGGCCCAGCATGTTCGCACCCAGGTTCATGATCATCGCGCTCATGGCCGGGTGCCCGGGCGGCACATCGGGAAAGATGCGCTTCATCAGCGGCGACAGGGCGCGGGCGACGAAGTCCAGCACCCCGGCCTTCTCGATCAACCGGAGCACTCCGAGCCAGAACATCATCATGCCCGCCAGCGGCAGCGCGATGTCCATCACGGCGGTCTTCGTCGCGGTCAGGGCGCTGGCAACCACGCCCCCCTCGCCGGTGAGGCGTCCGAACAGCCCCGCCACAAGCAGACCGCTGATCACCAGGAAAGCCCAGACATTGTTTAACATAGCGCTGATTGAAGACGACAACCGGCAAATGGCAACGCGCAATGAAAGTGGAGGGATGGGCACCTGCACAGGCAAAATCACGGCAGGCGGACCGACGCTTGGACAGGTGAATTCTATTGCGGAAAAGGGGCGAATTGGGTCGATATTGTAATTGCTGCTGTTATGGAAAGTAAATAAGCATAATGCTTGCCATAGGCAGTTAACGTTTCCTGAAAAAAATAAATATGCCGTTAAGACTTGGTAGGGCCTTGTTTTGGCGATCAGTGAAAGTTTTTCATCAAGCTATGGCACGTTAGTTGCTGTGACAATTATGTGAGGGATTTAGCATAGTCTTGCAATACTGGCAAAAACCTCGCAACCTGACAACCCATCCAACCAACCACGTCTCCCAACCACTCTGATGAAGTTACCACGTCGCCTCAAGAAATCTTTCCTTACAGGCCTTGCTGCCGCCTCCTTGTTGATCAGTGCCCGTGTCGGCGCTCAGACCGCTGCCCCCGCTCCGGCAGCCCCCGCTCCGGCAGCAGTCGCACCCATCGCCCCGAAACTTGATGAGCGTGTGGCCGCCTTGGAAGCCTATCTGACCAATGGCGACCCGAGCGCGGCATTCGCCGCCTACAAGGACAAGGAAGGCAATCTGCCCAAGGACAAGGACGGCAATCTCAATCCTGGGTTCGGCTCGGCCGGCACCTCGGGTCCGGGTCATAATGCGTGGATGATGGCTTCCTCAGCCCTGGTGCTGTTCATGACCCTCCCGGGTCTGGCCTTGTTTTATGGCGGTCTGGTCCGCAAAAAGAACGTGCTCTCCGTGGTCGCCCAGTGCTTCGCCTGCGCGGGCCTGGTCACCATTCTGTGGGTCGTCTGTGGTTACAGTCTCGTCTTTGCCGACGGCGCGGACGGGGGCGGCTCCATCATAGGGAACCTGAAGTATGCGATGCTCAAAGGTGTCGATTCCGGCCCCAACACGAACTACTCGGCCTGGGTGTCACAGAATGTGTTCGCCATGTACCAGCTGATGTTCGCCATCATTACTCCCGCCCTGATCGTGGGTGCCATCGCCGAGCGCATGAAGTTCTCCGCGATCATGCTCTTCATCACTCTCTGGATGTTCGCGGTGTATTTCCCGCTGGCTCACATGGTCTGGGGTGCCAACGGCGCCATGAATGGCGTTTGGAACCCTCTGGCTTCGATCAAAGCGATCGACTTCGCCGGTGGTACGGTAGTGCACATGAGCTCCGGCTGGAGCGCTCTGATTCTCTGCATGATCCTGGGCAAGCGCAACGGGTTCGGCAAAACGCAGATGGCTCCTCACAGCATGGTGCTCTGCGCTGTGGGCACGGGGATGCTCTGGGTCGGCTGGTACGGCTTCAACGCAGGTTCCGCCGTGGCCGCTGACGGCATCGCCGCCAACGCGTTCATGACCACCACGATCGCCACCGCGGTTGCGTCCTTCGTCTGGCCCCTGCTGGAAGTCCTCAAAGGCGGCAAGCCCTCCATCCTCGGTTTCTGCTCGGGTGCGGTGGCCGGCTTGGTGGTCATCACCCCGGCTTGCGGTTTTGTTGACGTCTCCGGCGCTCTGATCATCGGGGTTCTCGCCGCTGCGGTTCCGTACTTCTTCTGCACCGTGGTGAAGAAGGCCTTCGGTTATGACGATGCCCTGGATACCTTCGGCGTCCACGCCGTCGGCGGCACGATGGGTGCCCTGGTCACCGGCTTCCTTGCCACCAGCAAGGTCAACAGCAACCTGGTCCTCGGCACGGCGACTGATCCGGCCGCCAACGCTGCCACGAAGAACGGCCTCGCCGCCCTCGTCGCCCACGGTGGTCTCTATCTGGAACAGCTCAAGGCCATGGGCATCACCATCCTGATGGCCATCGTCTGCACGGTGGTCATCGCCTACATCGTCAAAGCGGTGGTGGGCCTGCGTCCTTCCATCGAGGAAGAAGAAATCGGCCTCGACCTCATCGATCACGGTGAGGCGGGTTACGAACTGTAATTCTCCCCTGACCTGAACTCGGAGGCCGGAGCGTGAAAGCGCCCCGGCCTTTTTGTTTTCGCAGTTGATACAGGATTGCGGATAGTGGATAGCCTGCCCTCCACTCTTAACCCTTCTTTCCTGACTCATGGCCAGCTACCACGTCGTTCCTGCCGCCCGGCACAATGCGCTCATCAACGCCGCCTACCTGCATCGCGGCTATCTGGCCGATGAGGCCCAGGAGGCCACGCGCTTCTGCGAGATGGCCTCCCGGCATGGCATCCATACGCACAACGGCATCAAGGCCCTGCATCTGGACCATTCCTTCGGCAGCCTGGCGGGCGGTTGCAAGCCCGGTGCGGAGATCAAGGTGATCAACAAGCCGTTCGCCGCGAGCGAAGTGTGGGACGCGCAGCTCAAGCTGGGCCAGGCGGTCGCCTTCCGCGCCATGGAGCGCTGCATGCAGCTCGCGGACCAGTATGGCATCGGCCAGGTGAGCGTTGACAATGCCTTCCACTACCTGTGGGGAGGCGGCTACGTGATGGAGGCCGCCCAGAAGGGCTACATCGCCTACACCAACTGCACCTCCACGCTGGCTGAAGTCGTCCCCTTTGGCGGCAAGTTCCCCACGCTGGGCACCAACCCGCACTCCTGGGGACTGCCTACCACCGAAGCGCTGGGTTATCCCATCGTCATCGACTGGGCCACCAGCACCGTGGCCATGGGCCGCGTGCAGCAGTTCCGGCGCGAAGGCAAGCAACTGCCTCCCGATGCTGCGGTCGATGAACACGGCCAGCCCACCACTGACCCCGACCAGGCGAAGTGGCTGATCCCGTTTGGCAAGCACAAGGGCTACGGGCTCGCGCTCTACAACGAAGTGATCTCCGCTCTTATCGGCGGTTCCCTGCCCACGCTCCGCGGCCAGTCCGTCCCGACCGGCGAGAAAGGGTCCTGCACCTTCTACTTCCAGGTGATTCATCCTGACGCGATCGGCTCCGGACTGTTTGCCAAGGGGCGCTCGCAGGTTGAGAACCTCAAGGCGGTGCTCGCTGATGTGTTCGCCCATGGCAATGAAGGCGCCACCCTGCCTGGCCAGATCGAAGCCCAGGCCGCCGCCGTCAGCGCCAAGGCCAACGGCTTGCTCTTCACCACCGCCGAAATCGAGGCCCTCAACGAAATCGCCCGCGAATGCGGCCAGCCCGAGCTGAACGCCGCCTCCCTCGCGGTCTGCGAGGCCTGATACGGGCATGCCTCGCAAGCGTTGCCGGACTCAAAAGTAATCGTGCAGACTCCCTCTCCCGGCGGGCTGCGCAGCCGCGAAGCGAAAGGGCTGGGGTGAGGGGTGAATGGGAATTCACCTCGCTGGAAGCAGTCTCACCCCGCCGCTCTCGCCAGTGCCGTCGATGACTGTGGGCGGTACAGTCAAGAACCAGCCGTAGCCGCCTTGATTGGCGCCCTTTTGGAACACGATGCCGTTGAAGGCGGGCATGGTGCCGTCCGTGTGGGTGAAGGTGCCGGCCAGCCTGCCTGTGGCGGCGGTCACGGTGAGCGTGTAACCCAGGTCCGTCCTGTCCGCCTTGGTCACCACGTTGAGCGGCGAGAGGTTCAGATCCTTGGAAACGCTGCTGGCAAGGCCGCCATTGCTGAACGTCAGCGTCGCGTTGACGATGTAGGGGACCACGACCTTCAGGCCCGGCAACACACAGTCACCGGGCACGCTGGCGTACTTCGCGCCGTACAGGGTTGTGCTCACACCTTCCGGCCAGCCAAACGGATAGGTCTGGCCGCCCACGTAGGGTTTGAACCAGAGGAAGCCCACACCCTTAAGGTCGTGGTCTGGCTGGCTGTCATCCAGAGTGATCAGGCCACCGAAGGAGCCGGCCTTGGCGGCATAGAGCTGGGCGAACAGCGGGCACGTCAGCGTATTGCTCAACGGAACGGTGCTCAGCGGCGCGCTGGCCGTGATCACCGCGCCATCGGCCAGGGTCGCGCTCAGGGTCACCATCCCCGCAGGGGTCACGGTGAGAGAGCCTGCGCCGGCGCCCTGCGGAAAGTCCAGCGAGGTGAGGCCGTTGGTCTGCGCCTGGGCTGGTATCATCACGGTATAATAGCCTTTGTTGACCGTATACTCCGGGGGCGCGGCGCTGGTTGCGCTGAAGGCGGCGCGGCCGGCCACCAGCGTGGACCAGGGCAGCACGCTCCCACGGTACATCTCGCCGAGGCTGCCTGTAATCTGATGGGTGCCAGCAGGGGCCAGATCCAGGGTGACCGCGCTGAGCGCCAGGCTTGGCTTGCCCGGGCGGGCGACCACCACGCTGCTGGCGCGTCCCGCGCCGAACACGGCATGGCCAGTGTTGTCGAACTGGCCGGCGAGCGGCAGGCTCAGCCCGTCGATCTTCAGCGTGCCGGTGAAGCTGCCGGTGGTAGTGACCGTCAGGGTGATGAACCCGGTGTTGTCGTTGCCCGGGGTCACCGAGTTGGCGACATCGGCGCTCACCAGGCCACTGAAACCGCCCACCACGCCGGTGACGGCGAAGGGGTTCGGGATGAAAGCGGCGGTGAGCACGAGGCCTTGCTGATGGGTGAAGCTGAGGCTTGGCAGCGCCAGCATTGCCGGGGTGATGCCGGTGCCGGTGGCGTCGTTCACCGTCCAGCCGTTGAAGACCTGGCCGGCGGCGGGCTTTGCCACCAGTGTGTAGTGGAAGCCCACCTTGTAGCTCGCAGCGGGGATGGGGAGAGGCACGGTGCCCGAGCCGGTGACATTCACCGTCAGCGGACGTATCACGTTGTAGTTGAAACTGCGCGTCACTACCGTGCTCTCGTTGTTGCTCGTGTCGATGCTTTTCACCGCCACCGTGTTCACGCCCGGAACCGGCGAGAGCGCTGCGGTATAGGTGGCGCTCAAACCGCTCGACGAGACGGTGGTCGTGGCATCGGCGAAGGCTGCGTCATTGAGCGAGAACTGCACCTTGAGCACGCCCTTGTTGTCCGTCGCCGTGCCGGTGACATTCGCCGCTGCGCCCTCTGCAATGTTCGCATTCGCTGCGGGCGTGGCAATAGTCGCGAGCGGCTTGGTGGTGTCCGCGGCAGTGACGATGCGGAGCGTGTCAGCCGTGTTTTTCACGACGTCCAACGCATGAACCTGCGCTGCGACCAGCCATAGGGAGCTGACCAGAAGCCTGCCGAAAAGGCCGTTGGAAGCAGAGGGTTTCACGGTTCGAAAAAACTGAAGAATGGCTCGGCTGTGATATGAAAGCATGGAACTCGTGGACCACCTTCAATGGCGAGGATGGCCTGGGTGCCCGGTACCACAGCCTGTGAGCGTAGATGGCTTATCTGCGTAATCAAGCCTCGGAAACCACGAGGCTTCGCCTCACCACACTACGGCTGCGCTGCGGAGATCGCCTCTGCTTCGCACACTTCCAGCGCGGCCACGCCGTCTTCAGCGGTCACAATGGTGGGGCCGGTGCCGGATTGCACCGCTGCAATGAAGTGCAGCATCTGGGCGAGATGGCCGTCCGGACCTTCGCATTTGATGGTTTCCTTGGTGCCGTTGGCGGCGAGCTGCAGGGCCTCGTCGCCGCGCGCCAGATCATAGTCTGCTGTCGCGTTTTCGAAGTTCACCACATAGGCCATGCGGAAGCCAAAGCCGGGAGCCATGGCCCACGAGCCTTCGGCATGCACCAGGGCACCGCCTGGCACATGGTAGCGGGTGAGGACATGGTCAATCAAGCCGCTGACCTTGGTGTGGCCGACGGACTCCACCTTGGTGGGATGGCCGAACAGGTAGCGCACGAAATCAGTGTCGTGGATGTGCAGGTCGAGCAGGGCTCCGCCCGAGCGCGCGCCGTCAAAGAAGAAGCCCTGTCCCCAAGCCGGGGGCTCAGCCACGCGGGTGAAGCGGGCGGACAAGACTTTGCCGTACCGGCCGCTGGCCACGGCTTCTTTGAGCCAGGCCCACCCCGGCCAGAAGCGCAGGCACATCGCGGGCATGAGCACTCGGTTGGCCTGGCGCGCGGCCGCGGCCATTTCCAGTGCCTGCTCGGAGGTGCGCGCCATAGGCTTTTCGCACAGCACATGCTTGCCCGCCGTGAGCGCCGCGAGCGTGAGATCGCGATGGGTGTCGGTAGGCGTGCAAATGTCCACCACGGTGACGGTGGGATCGGCCAGCATCTCCTCGAAGCTGCGGTAGCCGCTCACCTGGCTCATGTCGAGCTTGAGGGGGGGGGCGCCGCCGATATTGCCTGACACATCGGTGAAGTCGCCATCCAGATGGCGGCCGCTCGGGTTGCACAGTGCGGCGACACGGGCGTCCGGCACTTGCAGCCAGGCTTTGAGGTGGGTGGCACCCATGAAGCCAAGCCCGATGAGGCCGATGCCGTAAGGGGCGGATGAGGGGATGTGGTTCATGAGTGGAGTGGAGGGGGACGTGCCATCGGAAGCACGAAGCACCATGGAGTGCAGCGGCTTGACTCCGGGGTGGCGGCAGCTTCGCCGCGGTCCGGCCTTCCACCGCCGCGGCTCCACATGCTACGGCAGTTCCTTGATCCTGATGTTCTTGAACCACACTTCGTCACCGTGGTCCTGAAGCAGGAGCTTGCCTTTGCCGGGCGCGAAGCCTTCGACTTTCTTGAACTTGCTCTTGGCGATCAGCTCAGCCCATTCAGGCGACTTGGTATCGGCTGAGACCGCCAGCTTGCCGTTGAGGTAGTGTTCGACGACGCCGTTCACGCTGACGATGCGCGAGGTGTTCCATTCGCCGGCAGGCTTGACGGCCTTGTCCTTGGCCGCGGCCTTGATGTCATAGAAGGCGGCTGTGCTGTGGCTGTCGCCCTTGTGCGCGTCGGGGTGCCTTTCATCGTCGATCATCTGATACTCGATGCCAAGCGGGCCGCCTTTGGGGAAAATTTTGACCCAGTATTTAAGTCCGCTGTTGGCACCTTCCGCGACCTTCCATTCCCATTCGAGATCGAAGTTCGAATACTCCTTCACGCTGATCAGGTCGCCGGCCTTGGCCTTGCGGTGCAGCGCCCCGTCTTCGACCACCCAGCCGGGTGCGGGCGGCTGGCCTTTGGCATCCGTCCAGCCGGCGACAGTCTTGCCGTCGAGGAGCGGCACCCATTCGCTGTCAGCGCGGGCGAGGGAAAGAGTGGAGAAGAGCGCGAGGGTGAGCAGGATGTGTTTCATTTGGATGGAGATGCTGTGTTTATCGACGATGGGGCGGGCTGTCCAGCCGCAAACCACATCATGTGCTGCCAGGGCAGTTTGTCGAAGCTGCGGGAAAGAACGAAGCCGTTTGCAGTCATTTCCTTCATGATCTGGGCCTTGCTCATCTTGTGCTCGGGCTTGATCGGCACCCCGGGGTCTTCGGCGCGGAATTCGACGAGAACGATCTGGCCGCCGGGTTTGAGCGCTTGCTTCATGCCTGCCAGCATGGCTTCAGGATGTGAGAATTCGTGATACACATCGGTCAGCACGATGAGGTCGCAGCTGGCATCAGGCAGCTTCGGGCTGTCCTCGGCGCCGAGGATGGAGACGATGTTGGTGACATTGGCGCGCCGGGCGGCCGCCTCGAGCATTTCGAGCATGGGCTGCTGAATATCCACGGCGTAGGCTTTTCCGTCCGGAGCGACGGCCTTGGCGAAGGGGATGGTGTGATAGCCGTTGCCGCTGCCCATGTCGCAGACGTTCATGCCCGGCTTCAGGTGCAGCTCGGCGCGCATGGTTTCGCTGGCCTCCTCGCGTTCGCGCTCGTGCCGGATGAGCCAGCTTGCCCCGGCATAGTGCATGGTCTGCGCGATGCGACGCCCCAAATAAACGGGCTCCGGCCTGGATTTCTGTGCCTGCAGAGGCTGGAACAGGAACAAGAGGAGAGTGCCCAGTATGAAAGTGCGCAGTGCGTAGTGCCCAGTGCGTAGTGAGATGCGGCTGGATGTCATGAGGTGATCTACTTTGAACGTGCCGACCTGCCGATTCTCACGCTTTTCCACGGGGGGTTGAGAGATGAGCGTTCAGCCGCTTCCAACATTCCGCACTGGGCACTATACACTGAGCACTTTCATACTCGGCACTCCGCGCTCCTATTTCGCCGCCTTCACCTCATCCCAGACCTTGGTGTACTTGGCCAGGTCCTCGCCCACGTCCTCGATCACCTCGCACTTGGGCTTCAAGTCTGCGGGGATGGAGACAGCGGGGTTCTCGAGGAACTCGCGGCTCACCTTCTTGATGGCTTCCACATTCGGGTTCAGGTAGCCCATGAATTCCATATTCTCGGCGGCGACGGCGGGATCGAGGATGAAGTTGATCCATTGATAGGCGAGCGTGGGGTTGGGAGCACCGTTGGGGATGACCAGTTCATCGCAGGCCATGGTCATGCCTTCCTTGGGCATGAGGATGCCCACCTTGTTGTTGTCCTTGACCACCTGGAACAGGTCGCCGCTGTAGCCATGCACCAGCACGAACTCTCCGGAATCAATGGCGCTCTTGTACTGCTCGTTGTCGAACTTGGCGATGTGCTTTTTCCAGCCGATCACCACATCGCGTGCCGCGGCGAGCTGCTTGGCATCACGGGTGTTGAGACTGTAGCCGAGGGATTTGAGCGCGGCCCCGAGAGTCTCGCGCATGTCATTGAGCAGGCAGGTCTTGCGATGGTAGCCGGCCCGGTCCAGCATCGACCAGGACGCCACGGGGTCCTTGATCTTGTCTTTGCGATAGGCCAGCACGCCATAGCTGGTGGCATACGGCACGGCGTGCCGCATCTTCTTGTCGGGAATCTTGCCGAGAACCTCGGGGTCGATGTTCTTCAGGTTGGGCAGCTTCGCGGCGTCCAGCGCGATGATCAGCCCCTGGTCTGCCATCAGCTTGACCATGTAGCTGCTGGGCACGATCAAATCATAGCCTGCGGCTCCGGCGCGCACCTTGGCATACATGGCTTCGTTCGAGTCGAAGGTGTCGATAATGACCTTGCACTTGTGCTCGCTTTCGAAACGCGCCACCAGCTCCGGCTTGATATAGTCGGCCCAGGTGTACAGGTGCAGTTGGTCCTTGGCATGCAGCGGCAAGGCGAGAGCGAGGAGCAGGAGGATGCGTTTCATGGGTATAGGGAGAGTGCCTGACCGAAAAACAGACACCTAAATGGAAAGTATTCAGCCCCTTTTTGGTGCCAAATCACCTCATTGATCGAAGACCGTAATCCTGCCAGGCTACAGGTTGCTTCTTGGCTTCGCCGTCGGCTTCAGCATCCGGTGGCCGATCAGGGCGATGAGGAAGGTGCCCAGGATCAGCAGGGTGGACAGTGCATTGATCACCGGCAGGCTGCGGCTGGTTTTCGCCATGCTGTACACCCGTGACGGCAGCGTCGCCGCTCCAGGCCCGGAGACGAAGAAGGTGATCACAAAATCGTCGAGCGACAGGATGAAGGCGAGCAGTCCGCTCGCCACGATCCCCGGCCACAGCACCGGCAGCACCACACGCCAGGCCACCTGCCAGTTCGAAGCGCCCAGGTCGCGCGCCGCATCGACGATCTGAAAATCAAAGCTCTGCAAGCGCCCCAGCATCAGCGCCGTCACATAGCAAAGGCAGAACGTGATGTGCGCCGCAATCACCGAGCCATAGCCCAGTTCCCAGTGCACGCTGACGAAAAACAGCTGCATCGCCACGCCGATCCAGATGTCCGGCACCGCCAGCGGCAGCTCGGTGAGCACCAGATGCACCCTCTGCACGGGTGAGCGATACCGGTGCAGGCACCACGCCGCGAGCGTACCCAGCGCTGTCGCTCCGACCGTGGCGCAGGCACCGATTTGCAGGGTATTGAGCAGTGCCTGAATCGTCGCCTCATCCTTGAACAGTTTCTCATACCACTGCCACGAGAATCCCTCCCAATGCCCGCCATACTTGGAGGCGTTGAACGAGTTCACCATCAGCACCAGCAGTGGCGCATACAAAAACACCAGCACCGCGATGAGGCAGGGCGTGGTGAAACGGGGGCGAGTTTTGCTGTAATGCGCCATACTATTTGCGTCGCTTGGTCGTGCGCAGTTGCTTGATGGGGTCCAGGATGCGGTCCTTAAAAACGCGCCAGCCGGACGGACCAAACCAGAGCAAATCAATTTTGGTTCGTGAGTTTTGCGCCACAATCTCGTAAACCGCAGAGCCGTACATCCGATCCTTCGGCCAACCCTCTGAGTGTGGACGCAAAACACGAATAATCTTCACGTAGGGTAGATGGTGCTGCTTGAACCATCCCTGATAAATCAGAGCGTCATCCGAAAAAACAAGCCGCATGTTCGTGAAGCGCCACTTAATCACGAGTATGGCCGCAACGCTCACGGTCGCCCCGACATAATCCTTGCCGATGAGGGGCGCGGCAACGATCAAGGCTGCGCCAAACAGAAAGATTGCAACAAGTCCAGGTGCATGTCGCAGGGTGGCATTGTGTGCAGACGGGATCGGCACCTCGGACAGTGGGTTGATTTTCGGAGTGTGAGTCACTCCGCCGCCTCCGGCTTCCTTCGGATCGCCATCACCACCGCCGGCATGGCGAGCAGGGCCAGCGCCGTCGCCAGAGCGGCGGCTTGCGGCAGGTTGCGGTCGGAGAACAGACGCTGGCCGATCTTGCTGCCGAGCATTTCGGCATCAAGGCCGCCGACCATTTCCGGAACAACGTAGGAGCCGAGGCTGGGGATGCCGACGAGCAGGGCAGCGGCGATGAGGCCGGCCTTGATGGAGGGCAGCACGATTTTAAAGAAGGACTGGAGGCGGGTTGCCCCCAGATCGTGGGCGGCATCGAGCAGGGCAGGGTCAAACTTTTCCATGGCGGCATAGATGGGCAGCACGGCCATCGGCAGATAGGTATAGATCATGACCACGACCACCACCGTGGGGTTGTAAAGAAGCATGGAGTCCTCGCCCATGAGGCCGAGCGACTTCAGCAGGGTGGCAAGCGGGCCGCTAGCCTGGAGCAGCACGCGCCAGGAGTACACGCGGATGAGGAAGCTTGTCCAGAAGGGCAGCACCACAAGCAACAGCAGCCATGAGCGGTGCTTCGCGGAGGCCTGGCTGATGCGCCAGGCGACGGGCAGCGCCAGCAGCACGCATCCGAGCGTTGTCAGGACCGACACCCAGACCGTGCGCCAGATGGTTTCCAGGTAGCCCTCCTCCGTAAAGACCCCCCAGGCGGAGGTGTCCCACCCTTTCCCCACCC
>Ga0073936_10001143_pt1 | contig 41343 bp, 39 predicted proteins | sample AliMusrvi5mmetaG_FD_87041 | JGI IMG/M metagenome (GOLD analysis project Ga0073936, IMG submission 87041) | Freshwater lake bacterial and archeal communities from Alinen Mustajarvi, Finland, to study Microbial Dark Matter (Phase II) - Alinen... | ecosystem: Environmental > Aquatic > Freshwater >...
GCCCCTACTTGTATATAATTTTGATTGTTTGATATTTAATACTTAACCTGCTTTAATTTCTCTTGGATCAACTCAACTACATTGGCTGGAAGAGGGGCATAGTCCAGACTTTCACAATATTTCTGACCGTCGGTAATGGCCCATTTGATAAAATTCACTATAGCCTCACCCTTAACATGGTCATCCATCTGTTTATAAATTAAAAGCCAAGTAAAACTAGCAATGGGATACGCCTGAGGATTTGAACTATTGACGATTGATACTCGGAAATCCGAAGCGATAGAAACTCCCTCAGCGGCTTTTGAAGTGCTATCAATAGTGGGTTCAATATAATTACCGCTGCTATTTTTGACAAAGGCATAGGGCAAATCATTTTGTTTGGCATAGGCTAGTTCTACATAACCAATGGCGCCAGGTGTTTGTTTGACCAAACCGGCAACGCCTTCATTACCTTTGCCACCTAAACCAACCGGCCAGTTGACGGAAGTACCTTTTCCAACCTTCCCCTTCCACTGAGGACTGACTGAACTTAAATAATCCACAAAGATATAGGTGGTTCCACTGCCGTCGGAACGATGCACCACCACAATACCCTGATCAGGTATATTAACACCGCTATTCTCGGCCACAATTCTTGGATCACTCCATTTAGTAATCTTCCCTAAATAGATATCGGCGATAATATCACCGGTTAATTTCAACCCTGTTGTAACTCCCGGCAAATTATAGGAAAGAACATCAGCTCCCATGACGGTTGGGATATGATAAATTCGGCCAGGAGCGGCAGTCAACTGATCTTGGGTCATTGGGCCATCTGAGGCGCCAAAGTCCACAGTCTTAGCTGTAATTTGTTTAATACCACCGCCGGAACCAATGGACTGATAATTAAAAGTCACCCCCGGATTGATCTTGGCATATTCATCAAACCATTTGGAATAAATAGGATACGGGAAGGTTGCCCCTGCTCCATTAATAAGAACCGCGTCTGCCCAAGCCACAGAAGCGATGGCTACTGTAGCGATTAAAGCTAATATTTTTTTCATATAACACCCTTTCTTTTAACAATTAAAATTTAAAATTCAAATCAGCTTGGATAAGATTCTCGACAGCGCTTGTACTATAAGCGGAATCAGATGTACCTGCGTTGGAGAATGTATTTATATTCTTAAATCTGTTTGTATGGAAATACGAGACCGTAAACCAGGTGTTTTTAGCTAAACCAATGTCCAACTGACTGCGCCAGCCTTTTGTATTGGTCGCTCCAGAATAAAAATCATCATCTGGAAGAGAATCTAACCAAGAATCTCTTTCAAGCACCTTATAAAATGACTGTAATTTCCAAGTTCCCCAGCCATTAATAGAAGAATTACCAATATAACCACCGATTTGCCATGCGGAATTCTGATGCGACGGGTTCATATTCTTAAAATATTGCCCAAAAGCCCCTACTTGAGGGATATAAAGTGGAGAAGGCAATAATTCACCCAAGGGATCATTCATGCCAAGCTCTGCTGATGCACCAATAAGGTTGTAGCTATATTGATAACAATACGCCGAAGAAGAACCCGGACAAGGACTGACAGTATTCATATTGTTTGGAGCTGATGGTCTGTTATCTAACTGGAGATGATTGGTATTAATAATATTATAATAAGAACCAGCAGCTTTATAATAGACCTTCTCTGTTAGATTTCCTTTGATACCTTCCTGAGATACAAACATATATGGATCAGTCTTGGCTGATACTGTTGTTGTATCAGGAGTGATCGATTTTAAATCAAAAAATGCATTAGTTGAAAATGGTGTTAAGTAATCGTTGATTTTCTTCTGAAGTTGAATGGCTCCACCTTCAGGAGTAATATCCGGATCCCATAAAAGGGAAGCTGGCTCCCAGATTGGATTATCCATTTTACCACCAGTCAAAGTAATATATTGATTAGGTGTATACACGGCATAGGCCTTATTGATAGCTACATAGGGCTTAGAAAATGTTCCATTATTATCTCCAACACCACCTGAATTGCCTCCAAAAGTAACATTATTAGAACGGCTATTAGCAAGACTGCCATTGTCCTTGCCGCCTTCAGTAGCTAAACCAAAGACAACCTTAATTTTATCGTTGATTTGGTCTTCCACATTTAAGCGCGCACGGAAACGGCCTCGATTTTGAGCAAGATGGTTCTTGGCAGAACCGGTAGCCCCAGGGATAAATCTGCGCTGATATTGATCACGCAAGCGGAAATCACCGCTAAGTTTGATATTTTGGACCCAATCAGGAAGTTGGGTTTTAAATCCTGTTTCCTGGGATTTCTTCTCCTCGGAAGCAATTTCGCCTTTTAATTGAACAGCTTCTTTGTCGGTCAAAATTCCTTTTTCCACGAGTTTCTGGACAAGCGCATCCACGGTTGTGGTGGCATAGCTCATCCCCTGCCAAGCCAACAAAACTCCTAAGGCCAATATCCATACTGATTTTTTCATGACTCCTCCTCTAATTAGGGGTTAAAATTCAGAAACAATGAAACTATATCTATGATGAAAGTGTAAATTACAAATGTTAAGGTTAGATTAAGAACAGATAAAGAGTTAACAAACGATTAAACTACATCTAAATCAAAGCGAAACAACAAATCAACGATAAAAATAAAAATACTCATAACCACCTCCTGGTAAGAATTCTAATACATAGGAAGTTTACTGTTCTTATATTAAGGAAGGATAAAGAATGGAATATTATTTCTTTAAAAGGTACCTGAGGACATCTTCATTGGTAACTATGCCTACGGGGATATCGTATCTATCTATAATAGGAATACATCCATATTTAAACTGAACAAAGGCTTTAACAGCTTCTTCTAACGTGCTTTCAGGATGAAGAGTGAAAACCTCTTTAAGCATAACATTCTTTAAAATAAAACCATCTAATAACTGCTTGTCATAATACCAACTGCCATCTTCTAATTTGCGGGGAGAATGTATCCTAAACAAATCACGTTGACTAATTAAACCAACTAGATTTCCAGGTTCATTAACAACCGGCAAATGACGGATTCCATGCAGATCAAATTTTTCTTTAACCACACTAAAATCATCCGTTTCCAAGACAGAAATTACGGGTGAGTTCATTAATAATTTCAAAGGAGTTTTTTTAAGGAATTCGTGAACCATTAGAACCTATTATAGAAAGTGTTTAACAACCCTCAAGCTAATTCTTAAGAAAGACTGCTTGCCTTTTAATTGACTGAAACTATTTAACAGCAACAGCCGCAGCAGCAGGGGCTTTTTCAACCACAGCCGGCGTGGGCGCATTGGTGATATTTAAAATCTTCACTTTGAATGTTAATTCTTTACCGGCCAATGGATGGTTAAAATCTAACACCACCTTGTCCCCTTTTATTTGAAAAATTGTAGCAGAGAAATTCTCTCCATCAGGGGCCTGGGCCTCTAAGACCATCCCTACCTTAGGGACGCTACCGGCAGGCATACTGCTTTTAGGAAATTCTTTATACGCCTTTGGATCAACCTCCCCATAAGCGTCCTTAGGGCCAATAGTCAAAGTTTTTTCTTCTCCCACCTTCATCCCTGCAATGCCTTTTTCCATCCCGGGGATAACGGAGTGATCCCCAAAAACAAACTCCAAAGGTTCCTTACCAACGGAGGTCTCCACCTGCTCTTTATTGACCGTCAACGTATAATCCAGTTTAATTTTCTTGCCCACAGACACCACCATATCTTCAGCATAACTAACAGACATCCATCCAGTTACGGCAATCGCTAAAACAAACATTTTGAGAGAGACCATGAATTTTTCCTTTTTTTAGTGTTTAAATTTTTTCGATATCCTATCACATTCTTTTTGTTTTGCACAATCGAATAATCCAACAAATTGCGAAACATAAACCGCAACAAAAAACAATGCTGGCGCCAGACGATAGACTAAAATAATAAGAACAATAAACTCCCGCCACACAACACACAACAGTCATCCCTACCGCCGTTAGCATTAATGGAATTAAACGATCGGTCACCAACCGAGCTGCTGCCGTCGGCACAATCAACAATGCGTTAGTTAAAATAGCTCCGGTCGCCTGGATACCGGCCACAACACTTAAAGACAATAAAACCAATAAAACATAACGCATGGTCTCGACATTAATACCAATGGTCTTGGCATAATCTTTATCCACGCAAAACAATTGAAACTCCTTGTGGCCCAAAACAAGCACCGCCACAATGACAATGGCAATGACCGAAATGAGAACCAGGTCCCCGCTTGTGATCCCTAGAATATTGCCAAAAAGCATGGATGACATGTCTCGATAGGATTTGGTGGAACTAATCAATAAAACCCCTAAGGCAAACATGACGGTGGGCATCATTCCCGTTGCGGTATCTTCATACACCTTGTCTTCCTTGGCAAGAAATCCAATCATCAATGCCGTCCATAAAACAGCTATCAACGCCCCCAAGAATAAATTAGCCCCCAGCATAAAGGCAATAACAATTCCTGGCAGGGCACTGTGCGTCAAGGCATGGCCAATGTTAGAAATCCTTCGCAATACCACGTACACCCCAAGCAAAGAACAACTTACACCGACTAGGACTGAAGCAAGTAAGGCGCGCTGTATAAAACCATATTGTAAAGGTTCTAGGATACCGTGCATATTTCTCCATCTTTCAAATACACCGCCGCATCGTAAAGCCCTTCTTCTTTATTAAAATAATGAGTGGCCACAAGAGTGGTCTTGCCTTCGGTTTTTAAGTGGGTCAAAACGTTCTGGACAATTTCCCGTGTCTGCGCGTCAACGGCATTAAGCGGTTCATCTAATAAAAGCAAATCCGCGTCCTGCACTAAAGCCCGGGCAATCAATACCCTTTGCTGCTGCCCGCCGGAGAGTTGCGAAATCTGCCGTTGCGCCAGGTTTTCAATGCTCAATTCTTTTAAAGCTTCCCAGGCTTTTTTGTGGTCTTTTTTATCTAAAGAACGCAGCCAGCCTAAAAACACATAACGGCCGGTTAAGACTAAATCTAAAACACTCAAAGGAAATTGCCAATCAATGCTGCTGCGCTGAGGTAAATACACCACGCGTTGGTGACAGGCCCCTAAGGCTTGGCCAAAAATCTTGACTCTCCCTGAGGAAGGTTTAAGCAAATTCGCGGCGACCTTAAACAAGGTGGATTTACCCGCCCCATTAGGCCCCACCAAGGCCGTTGAAGAGCCTCGGGGAATAGTCAAAGAAACATTCTTTAACGCTGGATTATGACCTGAATCATAAGAAGCGCTAAGATTCTCAAGCCAAAGGGCAGGCGCGTCTGGCTTTGGAGCACTATGGCGATGATGACAATAGGAAATATAAAATCGTTTCAAGAGAATCCTTTTACAAATGCCACATTGATTAGGTTTTCGGTTTATCTTTCTCAAACGCCGTCACAATTGTTTTAACATTGTAACGCATCATATCCATATACGTGCCAGCTGGGCTATCTTGACCTCCTAGAGCGTCGGTATATAAAAGCGGGGCCAATTGAACCTTAGCTTCAGAGGCCAGCATGGCTATAAATTTTGGGTTGTTGATATTCTCAGCAAAAACAACCCCCACTCGAGATGTCTTAATTTTAAAAATCAATTCCGCCATGTCTTTGGCTGAAGGGTCTTCTGCTTCGGTCGTGGCGGAATTAAACGCCGCGCCTACTAATTGGAAATGATAACGCTCGCAAAAATACCCAAGACTATCATGGTTGGTCACCAATTTTCTTTCAGCACTTGGGATTTGAGATGTTTCTCTCATGATCCAGCCATCTAATTTCTCCAACTGCTGTAAATAGGATTGCGTTTTTTGATCATACATAGGCCCATGAACCGGATCTGCTAATTTCAAAGCGGTATTGATACGCTTGACCATACCCATCACATAACGCACATTATGCCAAACATGCGGATCTGTATCCTCACCATGCAGTCTTCCTAATTTCAAAATAGTCAAGGGCTCAACAACCACATGATTAGTCAAAATGACGCGTTTGGCATGAGAGGCGGAAGCTTTATATAATTTGTCCATCCAATGCTCAAAGCCAAGGCCAATTTCAAAGATAATATCCGCCTTATTTAAAACAACATCATCCGCAGGACTCGGCTCGAACGTATGGACATCCGCATCCGGCCCAACCAATACTGTAAGTTCCACGTGATCACCCGCGATATTCCTGACCCAATCTGCCACGATGCTATTAGACGCAACAACGTTGAGCCTCCCCGTTGCTTGGGCATGACACATAGACACATTCAGGCAAAGACAAATATTAATGACTAGAGCAAACCAAAACGTTCTCATGACACTCCTTACATTCCTTCATTCCATGGTGCTTTGTTAAATCGTTCCAATGCTTCTTACCATGAGTCGTCAAAACACCAGTCCCTCGACAAAACGGGCAAAGACTATCCAAGGCCTCTAAAATCGCTGTCCGGATAAATTCTGAACGATTAGGGATGCCTTTTAACAACTTCACAAGCTCCTTGTCCACTTTAAAGGTGAGCACCGCGACATCTTTTGCGTTAGCCATATACACTCCTGATTAGTATTACTAGGTAATACGAGAGTATATAAAAAGATTTGATTTTGTCAATGGATTATTGATGACCACACGTGTCCGGTTAAAAATTAATTTTATACCCACTGTGTCATTACGAGGAGGGCGAAGCCCGACGAAGTAATCTTTTAAAAGATTGCTTCACTTCGTTCGCAATGACACGATAGACATGGCTGCCAGATTTAGATATTTCTCAACGAGGTGTCAAGTTTTACCAGACAGCTGTGGATTATTTATAACGAGGATTAGAGGGATGTTAAAACCGACGCTTATACTCTAAGAAGAATTCGGTGTCGTCACTTTTCACCGGCTGGGAAGAGCTTGTTGTGGGCGTGTCTGTCACAGGAAGATATTTCTTGGCAAAATTTAAAGAAAACTTATCCGTCAATTTTAACTGCCCTTCGATAGTCTTAGTATAACCTAGGGACTGGTCTTTGCCAAATTGCAACGGGATCTCTTCTAATTCCATCCCCACATTGAAATTATCTGTTAATTTGCGGCGCAAACCGAAACCCTCACTCGAAGAGCGCTCATTCTCGATTTCCGACCATTTTTTACCCGTCACTAAGGCTATGAGTATCTCCTCCTCCGGCATAGGTGGATCAGAGTTAAAAATTAACTGAGGCTTCTGCAAAGAACCTTTAATGGCCATGTCCACTTCAATATCCTCGACCTTGCTTGATCCATGGATATCCAAAAAAAGCTGGTCGACATTTCCTTTAAACCCAACCTTACTGGTCGTCAAATCAATATTGATCTTATTGGTCTTTACCAAGGCGGATTCTAGGATAATAAAGCCCGTCATGGAAGGCACCAGCCCTAAAGACATGATGGTTACGTCTAAACGGCCGAACCCGTCTTGCACGCTTGTATCTTTATAAACAATATTATCCACGAAAAAATGCCCCACAAAATGCGGAACATTGCCTATGCCGCTAATTTCAAAGTCAGGGTTACTGATAAAGCCATGGATGCTTTTAGCCAAATCATCGTAACCAAGCACGGAAAGCACCTGATGGGCGTCAATACTATGGGCGTAGCAATTACCGCTGATTGTATTGTTAATTCTTGTGCCGTTAAAAATAATCGGGTCCGATGAAACGAGATCCACCCTGCCGTTAATGGCCTTGATCGCCATTTGATCCAAGTGTACCCAAGGAATCTGCAAATAGATCTCTTGAATATGGATAACCCCCTCTTTCATCGTCGGGATATGGTTAATGGTGACATGTTTAAGCGACAGTCCTTTTTCTATTGTCCCTTCATATCTTTCAACACTGATATCACAAAACGGAACATAATATTTTATCAAATAGGGAGTTATCAACTTCGCGCCCCACGTCGTTGTCAGAAAGACATAGGCGGTGGCGCAAGTAATCATCGCTACCCAACAGAACAACATAAACATTGATAAAATAAAACGTTTTAAAAAGTTTTTAGTCATGAAGTTTATTTTATTAAAGAAATGATTTCGATAATACCTTTTCTAACCATCATAACCCCGATGGCCGCAAGCAAAAGGGACATCACCTTAGATAAAGCCCTTGAACCGCTGACGCCTAGAAGCTTAATAAATTTATCTGAGAGTAAAAACACTCCAGCGCAGAGGATAATGTTAGATAATACAGCAAACAAAGCCACCGGCCAACCGTATTGATTCGTCAACATCAAGGCCATGGTCAAAACCGCAGGCCCTACAATTAAAGGCGTGCCAATCGGAACAGCCCCTAATTCCATAGATTTAGGTCTTCGTGACGGATGACTTTGGCTCATCATGTCCATCATCGATAAGCAAAAGAGGATAACTCCTCCCGCGATCATGAAATCCCCCATACTTATCCCTAAGAAATTAAAGATTATTTTCCCTAAGAAAATAAAACAAATAGCCAGTATGGAGGCGGTAATAAGAGATTGGCTGATGATCTTGCGTTTTTCAGAAGGTGATAACTCTTGGGTTAAACTCGCAAAGATAGGCAGAATCCCCAAGGGATCCATCGCAAAAAACATCGGTATAAAAGCTAAAAGAATTTCATTATGCATAGCGCCTGCCTTTCTGCTTATATTATAACATATTATTCCCCTCGCAACTGATAGAGGTCAAAAATGAGAAATTTCTCACAGATCCGATTACGTCAAATTACGACGACAAAGCGCTGGTAATTATGGGAGGGTTTTAGGATGAACTTGAAGCTATTGAAGGCGCGGCGCCTGACCCGCAGGAAAGGCCCTTTGGGAACATCCATAAGCATGAGCCGGAATTACTGACCTGGTTTAATTGACAACAGGTCGTGGCTGGTTTTCCGTTATTTTGAGAATAAAAGACAGCGTATTGTTTAGTGTAATCGCAGTTAACAGGGCCCGATACCTTTACCTGTGTTGCTATCACGCATCCATTGTCCCCAGTCTGCGTCTGATTAAGTTCTCCTCCAGTACATCCTACTTCCCCCGATGCCGTCACACCCGCCATTACTGTCCCGGTACAGTACGACACGCCTATCGGAGAATCCCCCGGCGTATTAGCCGAGTAACAAGACTGCTGGGCTTGTACACTACTTGCAAAAGTACCTGAATAGGGTCTTATGTCATAACTCCCGTCACTGGTTGGCATGCCATAAACGAAACCGCTATTACCCTTGGAAGGAGTATACACTTGATAACCGTTGCCACTATAGTTGACCTGCGTGGTTTGGTCCGCGGGACATGTATCCGAGGCGGTTTGAGTACCTTCAAATTTAAAGATTTTAGGCTGCGGTGTACAGGCTGAGGGACAAAAACCAGCTATCTTCCCATTAGGAGAGGGCTTGCCCATCGCACTATACTGAAGGCAATTGACCCCATCCATCCACGTGCCGTTCATACTATCACAAGCCGCCTTGCTTGCATTCTGGCAGGAAGTATTGCTATCACCGGCTGAGTTTGGCACACAACAAGCACTTAGCTTGGGAAGACAGGGAATCTTTACTTCAAAAGACCCGGGAGATTGAGGGAAGCCTGATTCAGAATATTTAGAAGGATCACTGGTATGCAATTCCCCGTCAGAATTGCCTAGATACACATCATCCACCGACTGATATGTAGGATTAACTGAACGCACACCTAAGAATTTTGATTTTGAACGATCATTCCCTTGAAGAGAGAATCCATTCTTGTAAGAAGTGACTCCGCTGACCTTAATATCCACATAATACGGCCACTTCTGCGGATCAGGGCCCATATCAGAAGCACTTGCCCAATTAGGTAGATCGTCTGTAAAGGTCAACTCAATCCCGTTACTGCCAGGCTGATTGTCCGTACTAAAAAATTTAGGACGCCCATCTTTATTGCATCCTCCGCCCACTTGGTCAGGGCTATTGGGCGCACAGTACACTTCCGTGCGATTCGTGCACTGCGAGGCATCCACCGTGACATACTGCCCGCAAGCACTACCCGCATCCCCAGGCTCAGGTTTGACCTTACTGGAAAACCAGATCTTGATATAATTAGGCGCATGAGGATCAATCTCGACGCCGTTATTGGGAAGGACATAAGGATGAAGTTTGTAGGGAACGTTGGCTTTGAAAAACGGCGAGGCTCCGTAATTGGTCCTGGCATTGTAATTCCAGAAATATGGGTCATAAATAAAAAACGGCAATTTGTATGGTCCCTTCGAAGTTATGTCCGCCATATAATTGCCAACCATTGAGACATTATTAGCTAAAGCAGTACCCCCTGTAATCATTAACAATGATTTAGTCACCTTATTATCCAATTTGGCATTTAAGAATGAATCATAGGTTGATTGATCCAATATCTCTACTTCTGGCTTTAATTGAAATAAAAATTGTTCATTTTGAGAATCTGTGGATGTGGGGCCAGACTGGATCGCTGACCCATTTGTTACTGGAAAAATAATGGTAGGAGGGCCATTGATCCTGTCACTAAATGCTACGCCTGAATTCGCGCCTAAAGAAAGTTGATAAACATAAGGGAATAGATGAGCATCGCCGTTGGCGGACATTTCGCATGGAACCTGAACTTGCACATCACTTCCATTTATATCTTTAACTGTCTTTAAACAGCTTGGGAATGGATTAGCCCCCCAAAAACCATCCGAGACATTGGTATAAAATGGCCCCCCGAAATCAAGAACATCCCTTACATTAATATTATTGGTAGCGCCAAGAAGTGGCGGATATATTGTGTAAAACTTTTTATCTGGGCCCTCTCCCAAAAGAGTTCGCACAAAAAGAGGAACATCTTTTCGCACATACTGTATGCGACCAGCACTGCTAAAAGGATTTAAATAAGACGCCTGCGTATTAGACATAAAACCGGAAACACCTCCATAACATTCAACTCCTGTTTCAATAGCCCTATTCCTGATATTTGTTTCGCTTAACATAATACCCCAAGCTTTTTGACCCGTGGGACATTCTTGTTCATGTTTAGAAAAATTTATTAGTACGACTTCAAAAGTATCCTTATTAATGTAACAACTTAGACTTGGATCATTGAACGATGCTCGAAACTGTTCCAATCCATCCGGATAAATACACCCCATTGGACCAAGATAACCATTTTTAGTGCCATGATCACCAATGGCCAATATTTGCCCATTAGATTGCATCAAAGCTTTGAAAAAAGATAGCGAAGGATCATTAACCGGATAATTCGTAACATCAATAGTATCCCCTATCTGGTAACCTACTCTTTCTAAAGGCGCCATCCATTCTTTCAAAGATAATTCTTCACGCATAAACGAATTTCGAAACCCAATTACAACATCAATCTTATTATTGCAAGGAATCACCGCACCTGTTTGCCAAGAATAACACGTATAATTATCCGGAAGTTTACAGCCGCTATCCTGAATCTGCGCTTTAGTAGATGAGGGATTATTCATTTGCGAACTAGTTACCAAGGCTGAAGATGATACCGTTACTGCTGTTGGATTCCCAGAGCTCTGGGTCTGCCCAAGGATAGAATTAACTTCATAAATTGTCATGACATCAAATAAATTGTCCCTTACCACATAGAAAATATCCGGATCCTGATTCGGATCCTGATTTTCGATCTTCTCCTTATAAGAATCGTAGTGGTGTATAATCGCTTGTTTATCATATACTAAGGGATCATTCTCAAACCATATCATGATCTTTTTATCAGAAGCAGAAAAAGAACTTGTACCGCTAGGCGTTATTTCTAAATGCGTGCCTGTGATAGAAATAGCAAAATTATTATCAAACCCTCCCGCAAGTCCCGGCAGATTACCTAAATATGTTTTCAAGCTGGTGACAACATTATTGGCCGCCTGACTGCCGCCATCAAACGGGACGCCGGGATTGTCAACAGCAAAATTATCAAGAAGACAGGCCCCATAGTCATACCACTTGTCATTAACCGGATCACACACACCCTTGACACTTACCTGTGAGAGATCTGCTAGGAGCGCTGTGCCATAATTCCGTCCAGAGGAACCCAATTCAGCTACACTCATCGTGACAATATCATTCACATTGGTTATATCAATCTTCGTCCCGCCGTCAACCATGATCAGCTGGCCTGCGAAGATCAGGAATTTTTTGCCATTCAAATTGGTGAGCGCATTGCTTACGGCGGATTTCTGGGCTTGACTTAAATTCGAGGCACTAACTGGCGTCAGGCTCAAATTGGGTGCCGCGTAGGTCATGAGCGCATAAAGGGCGATTTCCTGGGGAGTGGTGGCCAAAAGTTTAAGAAACGTTTCTGGTACCCATCCGGTCAAATTCTTGTCAAAAAAATGGACCTGCCAATTAGCTGATCCCCCAATCATCTGAGGACCGCCAATGACCGTTGCCATGCTACCCAAAGGCTCAGCGCCAAGATTCTTGCTTGCCGTAAGATCAAACACACCAACATTGGTGTTAACTGCCACTAAATAACCATTAGAAAAGGCTGTTGAAACAGGTGTAGGAGATGGTGCAGGTGTTAATATTGGAGAAGATACCACTGCGGGGGGGGGGGGCGATTGTTTCGCGCTAGCCCAAAGGGAAAATACAGGAAGGCTTAAAATCACGCAAATTAGAATTATCCTAGCCCGTCGAATCATTTTGCTTTCTTCCTTAAACAACCCCTCTGATATTAGCTTCATATCCTTTTTGATGCCTCTAAACAAAGTATAACATATTTAAGTACAAAAAAAAAGAAAATCGTGAAGAATTCTTAAGATCATAAAAGAACTCCGCTTACACACAAATGCAAACGGAGTTCTTTTTAAAGCAGCTGACTTTAAAGATTATATTTTCTTTGTTTCCGCCATCTGATCTTCAATGGCTTTCACGTATTTCTGTGGATCTTTGTTAAAATCCTTCTCACACATCTTGCAGCAAAGATTGTAGACCTTGCCGTTATACGTAATCTTATTCGGTGCCATGCCATTCTTGCCTACCTCTTCATGACTGACAGGGCAAAACTTATTGGGCACTTCAACTAATTGAGCGCTCCCTCCAGCAACAGCTGTTGTCTTATCAGAAACAACTGGATCAGCCGCATAGGCTTTGAAAAGAAAACAGACCATTAAAACTGACGATAAGAATAATACTTTCTTCATACATCCTCCTTTGGTTAATTAGAACGTTATTTTAAATAGTTTCTCTTTTTGGAACAATATTTATCCCAAATTTCTCTTTTTCCATACATAATAAATCACTGGATATATTAAAAGCTCCAGCACAAATGAGGTGATAAGCCCGCCGACCATGGGCGCAGCGATACGTTTCATTACATCAGCCCCACTACCATGGGACCACATAATCGGCAACAACCCAAGCAATGCGGCCATAACCGTCATCATCTTAGGTCTCACACGACGCACAGCACCGTGTAATACCGCCTCATGCAAATCAGCCTCATTATTCATGCGACCCGCTTTAACAGCGTCTTGATAAGCTAAATCTAAGAACAATAACATCAAAACACCTGTCTCAGCGTCGAGACCCATAAGCGCAATCATCCCCACCCAGACGGCAATGGAAATATTATAGCCTAAAGCCCATAATAACCACACAGCGCCCACTAAGGAAAACGGCACTGCCAGCAGAACAATAGCCGTCTTGGCCATAGAACGGGTATTAAAATACAACAACAGTGAGATAATAAAGATCGTCAAAGGCAAAACAACCTTCATACGTTCTTTGACGCGCAGCATATTTTCATACTGCCCACTCCAAATAAGCCCATAGCCCTCGGGGACTTTCAGTTGAGCGGCCACGGCCTTTTTGGCCTCATCCACATATGTCCCAATGTCCCGTCCCGCCACATCGACGTAGACATACCCGGCTAAAAGACCATTTTCATTGCGGATCATGGCTGGGCCTGAACGCAGAACAATATCGGCCACTTGACTTAAAGGAATCTGCGCGCCCGATGGCGTGGCCACCAGCACATGCTTTAGCTGGTCAAGATCATCCCGTAATTCTCTAGGATAACGGATACTGACCCCATAGCGCGCCCGCCCCTCGACGGTCGTCGTGACATTTTCCCCGCCAATAGCGGATTGAATACTCATCTGAGCATCAGCGATGGAAAGTCCATAACGCGCCAACGCATCCCGCTTAAGGTCAACGTCCACAAAATACCCGCCGGCAGTTCGTTCGGCATAAACGCTTCGGGTGCCTGGAATGTCCTTGATGATATGTTCAAGCTCAACACCGATAGATTCAATGGTCTTGATATCTTCGCCCATGACCTTAATACCTATGGGTGTGCGCACCCCGGTTGAAAGCATGTCGATACGATTCTTTATCGGCATGGTCCAGGCGTTGGTGGTGCCTGGGATTTTTAAAGTCCTGTCCATTTCCTCAATAAGGGCCTCGTGGGAAATAGGCCGACCATTGACCTTACGCCATTGCTCCTGAGGCTTTAAGAGCACCACGGTTTCCATCATGGAAAAAGGCGCCGGGTCGGTCGAGCTTTCCATACGTCCAGCCTTACCCCAAACCCTTTTAACTTCCGGGAAACTTTTAAGCACCTTGTCCTGGGCCTGCATCAACTTGGCCGCCTCGGTGACAGAAATACCAGGCATGGTGGTGGGCATATACAAGATATCCCCTTCCCATAAAGGAGGCATAAACTCTGAACCTAATTTGATATAAACCGGTATCGTCGTTAAAACCAACAAAACCGCGATAATCAACGTGGCTTTCCGATAACGCAGTACAAACCGGCAAGCTGGCTCATAGAGTCGAAAAAGCAATTTACTGACTGGATGCTTTTCTTCCGGATAATATTTACCCACAAGCAGGGTATTGGCCAGCTTAAAACGAAAGGGTTTAACCCGTAAAAATATCATGCGCAGCGCCGGGTTAAATGTAACAGCCAGAATGGAAGCAAAAACCATGGCAAAGGTCTTGGAGAAAGCCAAGGGTTTAAACAGCCGCCCTTCCTGGTCAATTAGGGTAAAAATAGGAAGGAAAGACACCGCAATGACCAACAAAGAAAAGAACACCGACGGGCCAACTTCCTTTAAGGCCTTGATACAGACCTCTTTGTAATCTTCTCTTCGACCATTCTGTTCCCACTCTTCCAGGCGTTTATACACATTCTCCATCTGGACAATGGCCCCATCGACGAGCACTCCTATAGAAATAGCAATCCCCGCCAAGGACATGATGTTGGAGGTGATTTTCATACCCATTAAAGGAATAAAGGACAAGACAACGGCGATAGGAATGGTAATAATAGGAATAAAGGCAGATGGAAAATGCCACAGAAACAATAAGATAACCGCACTGACAATGATCATTTCTTCGACGAGCTGTTTCTTTAAATGTTCGATGGAATTAAGAATTAACTCGGAGCGGTCATAGGTGGCGATAACCTCCACCCCTTCTGGAAGGGAAGATTGAATCTCCTGAAGCTTGGCCTTCACCCGATTAATCACATTTAGGGCATTTTCCCCAAAACGCATAATGACCGTGCCGCCCACCGCATCTCCCTGTCCATCTAGATCAGCTAACCCTCGCTTGATGTCTGGGCCTAGATTGACACGAGCCAAAGATTTAAGAAGAATCGGCGTCCCTTTCCCGTCGTAGCTAACGACCATTTGTTCTAAATCTCCAATGGACTTAACATAACCGTGCCCACGCACCATGTATTCAGCCCCGGAGAATTCCAAAAGACGCCCGCCTGTTTCCTGATTCCCGTCGCGAACCGCATCCACCAGTTTATTGATAGGAATCTTGTAATACAGAAGCTTCTGAGGATCGACGGTAATCTGGTATTGTTTAACAGAACCCCCGATAGAGGCTACTTCAGCCACACCAGGAACACTTTGCAGATGATACTTTAAATTCCAATCCTGAAAACTGCGCAATTCCTGCAGGCTATGCTTACCGCTTTTATCCACCAAGGCGTACTGATACACCCAGCCAACCCCTGTGGCATCAGGGCCGATTTCGGTTTTAACTCCCTCGGGCAGACGGGCCGTAATTTTACTTAAGTATTCAAGCACACGACTTCTAGCCCAATAGATATCCGTCCCGTCTTTAAAAATAACGTACACGTAGGAGAAACCAAAATCCGAGAATCCCCGAATGGCTTTAACTCCGGGCGCCCCCAACAAAGAAGTCACAATCGGATACGTCACCTGATCCTCAATGATATCCGGGCTTCTATCCCAGCGGGAATAAATAATCACCTGGGTATCAGACAAATCAGGAATAGCATCTAGAGGAATATTATTCACCGACCAAAGAGCCATGACCAGCGAACAGAAGACCAGTAGAATAACCACAAATTTGTTGCGGACCGAAAAATCAATCAGCTTCTCAATCCATGTTTCACGAGGAGTATTATTGTTCATGGCCCTCCCCTTTCTCCGGTTGAGCATCATCCCCGCTGCCAGCCAAGGCTGACTGTAAACGGCTTTCAGAATCAATCAAGAAATTAGCTCCGCTGACGATGGTTTGGTCCTCGCTTAAGCCCTTTTTTACCTCGATAAAACCATCTGATTCCCATCCTGTTTGAACTTCTTTAGGAAGAAACTCACCAGGGGATGCTTCAATAAAGGCAATAGCCCTTGTTCCCGTCATCATTAAAGCGTCTCTGGGAACAATCAAGGTATCATTAAGCTCGACGGGCATGGTGACATTAACAAACATGGATTCCTTGAGTTCCATCTTGGTTTTAGGCAATTCAATACGGACACGGACCGTGCGCGTATTAGAATCCACAGATTCAGCCACGGCGCGGACAACCCCCTGGACAGTTTCTCCATAGGCTGGAATTTCCACAATGGCCTTTTGCCCCACATCAATAAATCCAAGATCTTGCTCAAAAACATCGGCGTAAACCCAATAAGAATGCTCATCATTAAAGAAAAGCAAACTAGGCTGCACCCATGGCTGGCCGTATTTAATTTGACGTAATTTAACCAAATCAGCACTTGTAAGCCCCATATGCCTTAAATTAAATTCCGCTTTAATTAAACGTTGCTGGGCCTTGCGAAAATCTTCGCTGGTCCATTTCTTGGAAGAATTGGTGTAATAGGCCCTCCAATCCTGACGGTATTCATCTGTGACCGTCCTATGGGAATTAAATACAAAGTACTGATGCCAGGCATCAATATATTCTAATTGGGCTTCGTACAATTCAAAATCATGGGCCACATAGCCTGTGGCACGGACAGTTTTAACAAAAGGTTTTTTGACGACCTTGGTTGTCCTAACTCCCATCAACTGTTGTTTAGCTTTGTCAATATGGACAGGAGCATAACCAGCCACTTCCTCAGCCGTTTGATGTTCAAGCTTAGTATTTGGTTTGAGGGCATTTTCTCTTTTGACCAAGGTCATGCCGCAGATAGGACAACTCCCAGGCTTCTCGCTAGTGTAGTGTGGATGCATAGGACAATAATAAATGTCCTTGGCCCAGGCGCTTGCGGCCATAAAAATAACCATCATTAATGTTAATATTACCTTTTTCATAAATACCTCCAGACAAAAATTAGAAATAGAATTCTTATACTATAACGGATTATATGTGTGGAAGGTATTAAATACGAAAACTGTGGGATTGAAGATAAAGAGGAATGAGAGTCCTCTGCCCTGGCGGGCCATTAAAATAGAGACTTCGAAAAGCTAAACGAAAATCAGGTGATATATAAAGAAGGCTGACAAAGGTTAAAACCAATAACGAAAGCAATGGCATGGGCACATTCAAATTCTTGGCGACTTCCATGGGGTTTACCTTGCTCAAACAACATTCATGGCTGGTTGTAGAACCCGGCTGAGGTTTGGAGGCGCAGTGGGAACAAGCAGCCTTCTTTCCTGAAACCAAGGCGCTCTTAAGCACACAGCAGCATAAAACAGCCATGCTTAAGAAGCTTATGCTTACAAAAATCAATATAATTGGATTTAATAGTTTCTTCATAGCTAAACAAACTATAGCACATTAAAAGTGCTTGTCAAATTTAAGACGGACATTAACACAGCACTGCCTACACAAACTGCCTTCCTTAAGCCTGGTCTTATAGCTTTCAACTGTAATATTGGCGCCGGTGATCGGCAACCTTCTGCCTTTGGCCTCCCAACAAGGACTGGTTCCCCGGAACCTTCTACCTTTGACTTCCCCACAAGGACTGGTTCCCCGGAACCTTCTACCTTTGACTTCCCCACAAGGACTGGTTCCCCGGAGCTTTCCGCCTTTGGCTTTCCTACAAGGACTGGTTCCCCGGAACTTTCCCCAACGGTAGTGTCGACTGTAGGCTTGAAGCCTTCCTTAAGCTTGGTCTTATAGCTTTCAACTGTAATGTTGAATGATATAGCCTTGGAAGCTTGCTCAGGCGTTTCAGCTTGACTTTTCCCCTATCTTAGTCCACTCAATATGAACATTATCCTCATAAGCATCAACATCCACACAGAGCCTATCTGAGGCGCAAGACCAGGCCCAAAGCTTATGACCATTTGTATTATGCACAGCTACCACCTTCGCCCCTTCTTGGGTCTTTAAAACAACGGTCAGCGTATCCGATAATTTTTTATCGAGCTTATCCGCGTGTAACACAAAATCCGCGGAACCATCAGAAAAAGCCTTGATTTCGATTTTTGTTTCAGAACGTAACCGCAGATACTCAAAAATACGCGTGAATGTTCCCACCCAAACGTCATGTGATTTAGAATGAATATAGGAAAGATGTTCCTCCAAAAAAGAAGGGGTGATGGATTTAAACGAAAGAATGCCACGTTTTGTTGTGACCCCATGACAATTCGCGACTATCCATAGATGCCGTAAAACGCCTATATCAACCAATCGATTGGCCGCTTCAACCGAGAAATACGGCCCTCCATAGGTAATACCCACCGTCCTGTTATAATAGGAACGTAAAAACTTCCATGAACGTATGACCTCATGCTCCTTTAAAGCCCTGGAAACAGCTTCTTCATTATAACTATCATAAGGAAAAATATACGCCGTTATCTTGCGTCCAATATTCTTTTCAATGAGTTCTTTAGATTGGTCGATAGCTATATCCAAATCACTGCCATGTAATTTCTCAGTATCACGGTGATACATGGAATGATTGGCAATTTCAAAACCACGATTGGCCGCGTCTTTCCACTGGTTCCAGCTTCCCCAGTAAGGGTCATCATCTTTTACAGCGACCATGCCGGCGACAACGGGAATCGTGGCCCTAAACCCATTCTTTTCAAAAATTGGCATAGCGTTATCATAAATATTTTTTTCTCCATCATCGAATAGAAAGGTCATGGCCATTTTCTTATCCTCTGGGAAATTAGCTAAGAAAATATTATCTTGCGGCTCCTCCAAGGGCATTTTGTTAAGGTCTATATCGTTAATAACACTGACAATAGAATTAAAATTTGGATAAGAACGGCCAGCAAGGGTCAAGGTTTCATACATCTTAAACTCCTGGCCCGTCTTAAGATATATTTCGGTCAAAAAACAATACGCTTTGGCGTTGAGCGGGAAAACACTAATGGCAGTTTCTAAATCCTTGATCGCTTCCAATAATTTCTTGTTCTTAAGTTTTTCAACAGCATTATTGGTCAGACGTATAGATATTTCAGAACTTTTTATTTCATATTCCCTCTTTGACAAAAATCTGGCATTTTTCATCAGCTCTTGTGGATCATCGCTATCATGACGCCCCAAAAACCAACCAAGAGCAACAAGACCAACGACTAGTATCAGGCCCGCCACGACCCAAAAGAACATCTTTTTGTTATTGAGATTCCCCCGCAAGGCCCCTTGGGCCAACTCTTGAGTTATCGGGTTTGATGTTTTTAAAGGATTATTGATACGTTTCTTATCTTTTTTCACTGCTTCCTCTAATTTTATTTTAAAAAAGGCTTGATGTGCTCATACACCCGTTGGGCAACAAGCCTATAACCTTCGTTGTTTGGATGGACTCTATCGTGCATATATTGCGGATTGGTCTCAACATCGTTGATCACATCTGCCACAAGCACCACATGTTTATCTCTGGCAAGATCTCTAAAATCTTTAAAATAATTCTCCTCGAGATTATCAGGTTCAAAGGTTACTAAAACAACCACCGCCTTTTGGCTTTGGATCCTATCAATCATCATTTCTAAATTCTTTATTGTCTGCTCTTTTGGTATACCACAACTAAGATCACCAGCCCTTTGAGTAATGATGACCATTTGAGGATTTAGCTCAAGGACATCATGTTGTAATCGATTGAGCTCATCCCTTGTCGTATTCCCCTTAATCCCCGCATTAATGACGGGGACTTTTACCATTGCTCTTAATAGCGAGGGATAATCATGCCCCTTATCCGCTCCCTTACCTAGAGTCAAGCTTGCCCCGAAACAAACAATGGGTGGTTTTGAAGAATGATGATGAAAAAAGGAAGGCCTGCAGCCAGCCATCAAGATTGCTAGCACGAGAATTAAAATGCTTTTGAGATAATGAAAATATTTCATGAATGTTTAAATTACATGTTATGAAGATTGCTTTGAGGTAAATATAATAACAAACGAATGATTAATTTCTATGAAAAAATCATAATAATCGCACCTAAACAAACCGCATCTCAAAGAGCTTAATTAAACTATCCTCCCAGACGTAATCTTCTTAATAGACACTGCGGCTTACTATTTTTAAGCAATAATTTATGTTTTCTCACTTGTTTATTCTCTTTTGTGTTCTTATAATTACAACATCCTATGGCAGAAGAACATTTTAGTGAAAGTCATGAATTCTTAAGTTTGCCCTCCGCGGAATTGATTGTGCATGGTCACACCAATGTGCACGCGCCCAGGCAAATTACCTTAACTAGCTCTTTTAATGAAATCCTGGCTTTTGCTCGTCAGGAAAACGTCAGCGACATTCATCTGACTTCACAAAATCCTATCATTTTTAGGAAATTTGGTAAACTTATCCACCTTACAGCGGATCTCTTTAGTACAAACCACATCTATAACCTCCTATTAGAGACCCTGCCTTCTTCAGTCATGAAAACTTTAAGAGAAACTGGGGATATGGAATATGTGCACGCGATTTCCGGATATGGCCGTTTTCGCATGATTATGATGAAACAACGCGGAGGTCTTGATATAGCCATACGATTAATAACAAAAGAAATCCCAGGCTTTGCAGCCAGTGGAATGCCTACCGCATGCGCCAATTTAATCAAATGGACACAGGGCATCATTTTAATTACAGGGCCCTCTGGCTGTGGAAAAACCACCACCTTGGCCACCCTTGTTGAAATGATCAATAAGCGTCGTAACGAACATGTCATTACTATTGAAGACCCTATCGAAATCATCTATGAACCTGATTTTTGCCAAATTACCCAGCGACAAATTAATGCCCATACGCTTTCGCAAGGCAATGCCCTGCGAGCCTCGCTGCGTGAAGACCCGGACATCATCGTCATTGGAGAAATTAAAGACTTTTCCACTCTCAATCTCGCTATCACTGCCGCGGAAACTGGACATTTAATCTTTGGCACTATGAATACGGTCAATGCTTCTCAAACGATTTCACGCCTGGTTGATTCTTTCCCAAGCGAGGAACAGCTCATTATTCGCAACTTAATTTCAGAGTCATTGCGTGGAATTGTCTGCCAACAGTTAATCCCAAGAAAAGATGGTTTTGGAATGGTCGCCGCCTATGAAATCCTTCTCAACACCCCTTCAGTCGCCAATCATATTCGCAAAGGAACAATCAATCAAATTGAAAACGCTATTATGACCGGTAAAGCTTTAGGCATGGTTCTGATGAGTGATTCCTTAAGAAAACTAGTCGCTGATGGTATCATTTCAGAAGAAGAAGCTCAAGAACACATGATAGAAACCTAAGGATAATCTTTAAACCATGTTTGAAATAGATAATTTATTTAATCTCGTAATTAAAAAGAATGGGTCTGACCTGCATTTAAAAGAAGGTCAAAAACCAAAAATCCGTGTCAATGGGCAATTGATGGAAATCGAAGGCCAAACCCTGACCCGTACACACATTGTTTCTCTGCTTTCGGACATTGTTTCAAAAGATGATTGGCAAAAGTTTGAAGCCAAAGGCGATTATGATTTCGCTTACTCTTTAGGCGTGCAAGCGCGTTTTCGTTGTAATTACTACCGCCATCTTTTAGGCTATGGGGCTTCGTTTCGTCTTATTCCCTCCAAAATACTTTCCATTGATGAATTAGACCTTCCGCCTTGCGCCAAAACTTTTGCCAAATGGCACTCAGGTCTTGTGCTAATCACAGGTCCCACAGGAAGTGGAAAATCTACCACCCTGGCGGCCATTATCGATTATATCAACACTAATTTTAGTTACAAAATCATTACGATCGAAGACCCGGTGGAATTCATCCATTACAGAAAAAAGTCTCTCATTAGCCATCGTGAAGTTGGGCATGACACCGCCTCCTTTGCCAGCGGCCTGCGTTCAGCCATTAAAAGTGATGTTGATATCATTCTTGTTGGAGAAATGCGTGACGCGGAAACCATGGGACTTGCTTTAAGAGCCTGCGAAATGGGCGTCTTGGTGTTTAGCACGGTCCATACCAATTCCGCCGCTAAAACTGTTGACCGCATTATTTACAGCTTCCCTAGCTACCGCAAAAATCAAATCCGTACTATTTTAGCCAATAACCTAAGAGCTGTTATCACCCAACAATTAATCCCAAACTCTGATTTTACCCGACGATACGGCGCTTTTGAGGTCCTTCTTAAAAGCCAATCATTAGGCAATGTTATACAAACGGGAGAGACGTTCCGCCTGAACACGGAAACCCAAACCAATCGCGCTCAAGGTATGATATTGATGGATGACTCTTTAATGGAACTGGTTAAGGCGGGAAAAATTAGCAAGGAAATGGCCTCTTTAAAGGCCCTCGATAAAGCTAGGTTTGACTAATCAAAGACGACAGTTTTATTCCCATAACAAAGAATTTTCTTCTCTAAATCCCAACGCACAGCACGACTTAAAACCACCTTTTCTAAATCTTCCCCTTTACGAACCAAATCTTCTACAGAATCCCGATGGCTTATCCGTACCGTGTCCTGCTCAATAATGGGGCCTTCATCTAAATGTTCCGTCACATAATGGCTGGTCGCCCCAATGAGCTTGACCCCCTTTTGATACGCCTGTAAATAAGGGTTTTTTCCAGCAAAGGCGGGAAGGAAAGAATGATGGATATTGATAATCCGATTTTTGTACGTATTAACAAACCCAGATGAAAGGACTTGATGATAACGCGCCAAAACAATCAAATCAATATTGTTCAACTTCAAAAGCTCTAATTGTTTCTTTTCCTGATCGAGTTTATTGTCATTCATTATGGCAAATTCATAAAAACTCACGCCAAAACTCTTGGCCAAACTAGCAGCATCAGGGTGGTTACTAATGATCAGAGCAATTTCACAATCAAGCTGGCCTGCCTTATAACGATAAAAAAGATCATAAAGACAATGCAAATGCTTGCTGACAAAAATGGCCAGACGTGTTTTTTGATTGGTAAAATGTAGCTGCCAAGTCATAAAAAACTTAGCCGCAATCAACCCAAAGGCATCGGAGATATTCTCACGCGTGATGTTAAAGCTTTCAAGAGACCATTCAATACGCATAAAGAAAGTATTGCTTTGCTCATCAATATGCTGGTCAGCGTGGATAATATTACCATTGTTACTGGCAATAAAACCAGTTACAGCAGCTGTTATCCCTTTGCTGTCTGGACAAGAAATTAATAAGATGGCCTTATTCATCATCGTCTATTAAGAAACACTACGCGGCGGATAGCGTCTCTACCTGTGGACCAGCCTGCACTAAAGCTTTGCCCTCGGGCGTATCCGTAAATAATTTAAAATTCTCGATGAACATCCCTGCCAATTTTCGGGCAGCTTGATCATACGCGTTCTTATCAGCCCAGAGATTCCGTGGATTAAGAATATTTGATTCTATGCCTTTAATAGCTTTAGGAATTTGTAAATTAAAAAACGGCAACGTCTCAAATTCAGCCTGATCTAAACTACCATCGAAAATCGCGTCAATGGTCGAACGGTTGATTTTAAGTGGGATACGATATCCAACACCATAAGGACCGGCAATCCAACCCGTATTAAACAAATAGGCCGATGCGTTATGCTCCTGCATTTTCTTGGCCAAAATATCCGCGTACTTAGTCGGATGGACCATCAAAAAGGCCTTACCAAAACATGCCGAAAAGGTCGCTGAGGGCTCTTTAACGCCAAGCTCTGTACCGGCCACTTTTGCTGTGTATCCGCTAAGATAATGGTACATGGCCTGTTCTTTAGTCAGTTTCGCGACCGGTGGCAAAACCCCATAAGCATCACACGCCAAGAAAATAATCCTCGAAGGATGCGTGCCTTTAGAAAGAGGTCTAACGATATTTTCAATATGATCTATAGGATAAGAAACACGGGTATTCTCTGTTTTCTTTTTAGAAGAAAAATCTACCTTACCGTTTATATCCACATCACAATTTTCCAACAAAGCATTACGACGGATAGCCTTAAAAATCTCAGGCTCACGCTCGGGAGTCAAGTCGATACATTTCGCATAACATCCACCTTCGAAATTAAACACCCCTTCATTGTCCCAGCCATGTTCATCGTCCCCTATAAGGGCTCGCTTTGGATCCGTTGACAAAGTAGTCTTCCCAGTGCCTGATAAACCAAAAAATAAAGCCGTGTCCCCTCTTTGACCTTGGTTGGCTGAACAATGAAACGCTCCAATACCTTTCAAAGGAAGAAAATAATTCATGATGGAAAAAATCCCTTTTTTCATCTCCCCGCCATACCACGTTCCCCCAATGACCGTCATGCGCTCACTGATATTAAAAGCTATAAACACCTCGGAACGTAAACCCCATTTTTGGAAATCCTGACATGTGGTTTTACAAGCATTCAAAATTGTCCAGTCAGGTTTAAAATTCTCCAATTCTTGTTGAGTTGGACGGATAAACATATTCTTAAAGAAATGCGCCATCCAAGCGACCTCTGTTACCAAGCGCACACAAATACGGGTATCTTTGTTAGTCCCACTAAAACCATCCATGACATAAAGCTTCTTATCATTTAGTTGATTAACCGATAGGCCCTTTAAATGGTTCCATGTCTCTTGAGTAATAGGCTTATTATCAGAACCACTGGCAGCCCCATTAGCCCACCACACCGTATCTTTAGTCAAATTATCTTTAACGATATATTTATCTTTAGGAGAACGACCGGTAAACTTTCCCGTATCAACAGCCACAGTCCCTGAGGTTGTTACAATCCCCTTCTCATATCCTTCTAAATGCGCGTCAGTTTCATGAAGAAAAAGCTCATCAAAAGAAAGATTATAAAACAATTCCCTGCTTTGAATACCTAATGATTTTAAATCCGAAAGACTCATATTACATTTCCTTTCTTAAAAAGACCTGAGGGAAAATATTAGGACGCAGGCCCAACATATTTCTTAATGGCCGTTAATAGCGCCTCGGGCTTAAATGGTTTACAGATGTATTCTTTGACCCCTTCGACCTTAAAAATCTCTGCCATCCCTTCCTTAGCCGTTAAAACAATAATTGGAAGGGTTCTTAAGTCGACCACTTTTTTTAATTCAAAAATAAAGGTATAGCCATTCATTTTGGGCATTTGCACGTCTAATACGATCAAATCTGGGCATTCCTTCTTTGCGGATTCAATGCCCTGATCTCCATCATAGGCCACAGTTACGGCGAATCCATGGGATTCTAAATAGGGTTTAACTACCTTGATTAACGTTGGATCGTCATCTACTACTAAGATTTTTCCTGACATAATTTTCCTCCATAAAATTACCCGTTTTCACGAGTGTTTGGTAATACCCCCATAACGAATTCCACAACCAACCTTTTTTTATCATCAAGTTCAAATTCGATCTCATATTTATAAGTTTGGTCTTTACAATACTCAACTCCATCTAAAACTGTATTGACCGCGCTTTTAAAAGCTGACATTTCCAAATCAATATATCCAAGACGGTTTAATTCTTTCTTAAAATATCCAGCAATTAAATTGGTAATTGTTCCAATACCGTCTAAAACCTCATCATCATTATCATAATCAATATACGGATACTTTAACAATCTTAACACTTCAGGGACAAATTCACGTTCAATGTAGACGATGATCAATCCTATAGGGTCATCCTTCTCTAGCGCCGCTGAATCTTTATAAAAATGCACCATGGACAACAAAGTGGTGCTATTAAACTTTTCCCTGGCATCAACCCGCATGCGGTTTACAAATTGAATAATGGCATTCTTACCAATGACAGGTTCAGAAGAAAACTTACTTTCTGATTTCTCGAAGAAGACCTTCTTAACGGCTGCGGAAAGAGCAAGGGCCATGGTAAAAAGCTCTTCACTTTGGTCAGGACGCGCTACATTCTTTTTCTGTAAAGCATCCTTAGCAAATTCTTTAAACTTTGCCAGGTCAAAAAGTGGAGAGGTTACCATGGAAGATTATTTTAAATATGGTTTAATAATTTGTAAGAGTTCTTCGGGTTTATAAGGCTTCACAATGTAACCGGCTAATTTAGGATTAATGTCTTTGGCTAATTTCTTGTTGTCTTCTGAACCCGAGGCAGTGACCATAATAATGGGGATTGAGGCCAAAACAGGGATCTTCATCATCCCAGCCATCAGTTCAATACCCGTCATTTTAGGCATCTGCCAATCCAAAAGCAAAAGCCCAATATCTTCATGATTATTAGCCAAAACTTCTAGGGCCTTCTCCCCGTCCTCAGCTTGAAGAATTTCCTGGTGTATCTCCGCTTTAACGAGCGTCCGAATTAAAAGTTTGCGGTCTAAAAGCGAATCATCGATAACTAAAATTTTCATAATTTATAATATTAACCGAATTAATAAATACCAGCAACCTGTTTTTAAAATGAAATAATTAATATTAAGCTATTATTTCTTTGGTTTCACAATAAATCCACTATTGAAGTTCTTGCGAACAGTCTCTAGCAAGCTCTTAGCTTGAGCTTCATCTTTCAGACCTCCGATGCGCACTCGATACCAAGTTCCTTTTTCTCCCAAATCACTTATTTGAACAAAAGCATCATAACCAGCATTTTTAAGATTTGTTAAAGCGGCATCTGAACGCTTCTCATCCCGGAAAGAATACACCTGAACGGCAAAGCCGGCCTCTTGACCATGTTCAGGGCTTGTCACAATCGCGGGTGAAGGAACAGGATCTTTATCTACCTGTTGATTATTAATAGTTTCTGGAAAAGACTTTGTATTAAGAATCTCCTGCATTTCCACCTTGTTAGATGATGGATTATGCTGTTTAAGGCTCAAAAACAAAATTATCCCTCCAGCGGCCACTAAAACCATCATAATCCATATACTTTTATTTTGACTAGGCATATTCATCTCCGTTTCCTCATTTTAAACTTGGTGTATTGTAACGTGAAGCGTCCACAATCTCAAGAGCCTTCTTTTTTAGGATATTGGCCGTTTAAAACACCTTGAATCATCACCTTAATATCGTCGCTAAAATCCTTTTCTAAGATCCATTGTAAATAATAAGGATCTTTCTTTGCAATGACTTTGAGGGGCTCTTTACGGGCATATTTGCCAAAAGTCATATACAAATCACCGTTCCACCAACGAAACTTTCTGTCGGTGTCAAAATATTCATTATTAGGTTCATAATCGAACGCTTTTAAAGATTCTATTTGCTCTTGTCCTTCGCCGTATCGATTGACCTGCTCATCTAAAATACTTAATGCCGCCTGAGCATCGGCCAGGGCCGAATGCGCATCTTTAAGTTCCTGATGACAATAAAAAACAAATGCCGCGGACAAATCACGCCGTTCATGAAGATGATAAATCTTCTGCGCATCATAAATCGTCCGCTGACTATAGTCAAACTTCATGCCGGCATCAGCAAATTCACGAGTCAATAACGGTAAATCAAAACGATCCACATTGAAACCTCCTAAATCCGCCTCTCCAATAAACTGCATTACCTTCCCAGCAATATCCCCAAACGACGGCGCGTCTTTAACATCCTCTTGGGTTATACCAGTAATTTCTGTGACTCGAGGTGGAATAGCCATGGCAGGATTGACCTTTGAGGCATATTGTTCTTTTTGTCCATCAGGATGAGTTTTAATAAGAGCAATTTCAATAATACGATCTTTTTCAATCCAGGTGCCCGTGCTTTCCAAATCTAAGACTACCAAAGGACGTATGAGTTTCATGATTTAACTTTCTTTTTTAATCGAGCCTGCTGATTTAAAGTAATAGCCTGTTCCAAAACCTTTTGGATAAGCTCTTGATAATCGACACCCGCCAAATGAGCCGCTTGGGCCATTTCATCAATACGCGCAATACACGGGTTGGCGTTGGGTTCAATAATATATACTTCACCTTGCTGGGTCAAACGCAGATCAAAACGAAGATAGCTTCTGGCATCAAGAGCTCGATAGGCCCTCCGGCAAATGTCATTAATACCTTTGAGAATTGATTTGTCTAAATCTTTAGCAGGAACGCTGTCTATTCCCCAACGTTTGCGGTAATTATCATCCCATTTTGCTTTATAGGTGGCAATATGTGGTTCTTCCTGAGACATATTCTTAAATACCATCTCTCGGGGGGGAAACACCACCAAGGGTTTATACCCCATGACGGTCACATAAAGTTCTCTGCCTCCAATATATTCTTCTGCAATAGCATCCATTCCCATGTTTTGATGAATGAATTTTACTCTTTCTATAAACGCTTCAGCGGTATCTACAATGGATGCTTGTGAAATCCCACGAGAAGCCTCTTCACATAATGGTTTGATAATGGCAGGTAACTGAAATTTAGCTGGTAAAAACACCCGACTGCCAAGAATAAATTCATGGAATCGAGGGACTTTAATACGATGATAATTAAAAATCTTCTTATGCAAAGCTTTATTATTGCACATATACAAAACACCCGAGGAGGCTCCAGTAAAAGGGACATTCAACACTTCAAGCAAAGCGGCCAGATTCTTTTCTAAATAAGTCTGATCATTAAAGACCTCCATCATATTGAAAATAACATCTGGAGGATTTTCTTTGATTTCTTCAGAGAGGGGGCTAATATCATTATAAATTCCAAGCAGGCTCACTTCATGCCCCAAATCTTTGAGTGTACAAAAAACATCTTTTTCAGTGTACATATTATCCGGATCGGCAAATTCTTCCCTATAATCATAACCACGAGGTTTCTGATAGGGACTATAAAAAAGCATGAGGACTTTAAGTTTCTTTTTCATGTGCGCGGCTGGCCTCGATACCAACCCGTATGGATATAATTCATCACTAGACTTGTGACATAAACCGATAATTGTATCAAAGCGCTTTTTGGATCATCCGTCACAATCATATTTAGCTGCCTGGCTCGTAAACTGATATTTTTTAATAAATCACTTATCATATATTTACGTTCTCCAGTGCATCGGTCAACACTATTTAGAAGATTTTTACTGTACTGACGTATTAAACTTTCCGCGGTCGTAAATGTTTTATTATTTCGTCGTTCTTTTTTAAAAGCTATCCATTCTTGAGAATCCAGGCTTTTAAAAATCTTGTTTAACTGCACATCATGAAAATCAAGGAACTCTTCCTGCTCGTGAGCTTTCTTTCGACGATAATATTTCTCTAAGGTGATCGTTAATTTCTTTTGACTCCACAATTTTCGACCACTTTTCTTTAAAGGAGGCCTACCTTTAATTTCATTCATAAGCTTATCAACAAATTGCAGCTTCTTAAATGCCCCCCAACCCTGATAAATTTGTTGCCAATTCGAATCTGGGGTCAACCATACCGCGAATGTTTCAACAAAATCCTCATCGGGATGATATTGAGCGTAAAATCCATCGAGATGGCGGACATAACTTTTACTATAAGGTTTGAATTTATAAGTTCCTCCGTATACCTCTTTAGAAGACCCAAAAACACTCTTCCAGTCACGACGCTTATGCAAATCATAGGCATAGGAAAAAGCATGTCCAGCCTCATGACGCAACAGTTGCATACACCAGGCCTTACTTTCTCCTTCTGCTTCCAGCATAATTTTATGTTCTAATTTAATCAACGCGGGATGGCTTAGATAAAAAGGAATTCCAATGACCGTTTCTCCCTCAGGAGTCAACCATTCATCAGCCAGGTAACACTGAGGATGAAAAATTAACCCCTTAGCATCCAATTCCCGATAAAGCTCATCCACGCATTCTTGAAGCCACGTACCACCAATAGTTATAGGTAAATCACATAACCGTGTCTTTAAAAGACCATCTTCAGAAATATTGTTTAAATCAATCATAAATATTTTTCTTCTAGTTTTTTTAGCAACTCTTCCGCTTCATCAACAATATTGGACTCAATAAGTTTGAGCGTATCCATATCTTTCTTAAAACTTTTAAGGGCATTCAAAAACCTTTTAACGCTGGCCTGATGGCGCATTTCACGCTCTTCATCAGGGTCAACCTGTTTGCGTTCTTTAATCATAGCCGTCAAATCTTTTCTAACCAAAGAAGAGTCCTTACCTTTTTCAAAAACATCCTTACGTAATTTTACATAATCTTCCCTCGTTAACCCTTTACTCTTTCGCGCTAAACGCAGCACATCTAAACTTTCATAACTAGGTACAATGGATGCCTCCCTGGCTTCACTAAATTCTTTTTTTAAATAGGCAGGCTCCTCTTGCTCAACAAAAAAGTATGTTTTAACTAACTTTAACGCCATTGGCTTTTTAAGACCCAGATCTCTAATCACATAATCTTCAAATTTTTCATAACCCCAAGAATGATATAATTTATCTCGCCAGACGCTATAAAGACCTTGCCCTAAATGCACCCAAGAAACTTTAAAATCTTTCGCATATTCAGTCAATTCCATACGTAGAGCTTCGGCATTAATATCATTTTTCTTTTTTTCTAACGGTTGCTGAGAAAAATTCATAGTTAACCTTTCTTTTTATTCATTAAATATATGCAAAATACAATGACATTGAATACCCCAAATAAAAGAACAACTCCCCCTAAATTTTCTATGAAATCTTTCTTGGTAATATGAATCAAATGATTACCCTTAATTAAACTCATAGGAAAAATAAAAACAGAAATAGAACCTAGGACACAGGCAATAAATAGAACTACAAAGAAAACAAATTGATACCTAGATGTTTTTTCTTCGGATTGAGTAGTCACAAGGGACTGATTGTAATGCAGAAAGCTTATTCTTTCAAGTAGGACTTAAGTAGCTTCCAAGTTTTTCGTCCTAAAACACCATCAGCTGTCAAATGATGCTGTTTTTGGAATTCTGTGATGGCTTGTTTCGTACCTGCGCCTGCTTTCCCATCAATTTTACCAGTATAAACACCAGCATTCTTTAAAGCTTTTTGAATGTCTTCGACAGAGGCATTAACCTTAATAATTTCCTCTGGGGATGTTTTAGAAGAAATCTTAGATAAAGAAGCCTCTTCTTTTGTATTAGTACCTTCTGTGGCAGAATCTCCGGCTTCCTTGGGGTTAACCTTACTGGAAAGATCTTTGACCTGATATTGAAGATCAACTATTTCAGAATCCTTTTGTTCAACCTTCTTTTCGAGATCCGTAACTCGCGTTTGAAGCTGATCCTGTGAATTTTTGGCACCAGTAGTTGCACACCCAGTAATCACCGCTAAAAACATCATTCCAAATAGTAGACGAAGAACCACGACACCCTCCTTGATATAAATAATAAATTTTTAAATTTGTTTTATTCTATCACAATACTAGTACAACACCAGAGTAACTACAAAAATTATTTCTATTGTAACAGATACGACTAATTCATAATGAGCATACTATTATGACGAATCGCACTTCTCGCATCTCAAAATAATAGGATTAAAAGCTTTCGTTGCCACCATAACCTTACTAGCTATACCCAAACCAGCTATTTCTTCATCGGTAGCTACAACCCTAGTTATATTATTTCCGATACGGACAGACACAATATTAACCACCCCTTCTTTTATGATTTCAATAATTTCTCCAGTAAATTTAAATTTGCCACTTAAATTGTTATTAACAAAAACTTCTTGGGGACTGCCCGATTTGACAATCTTGCCCTTTTCGATGATAAAAATCTTTCCAGATAGTTTAAATACTTCTGATATATCATGACTAACTAAAATGGTCATTATCTTAGTCTTTTGATAGATAGAAACAATCTCGTCCTGGAGTTTCAAACGCAGATCAATATCTAACGCAGACAGTGGCTCATCAAGTAACAACATCTTCGGTTCGTTAACTAAGGCCCGTGCTAAGGCCACCCTCTGTTTTTGTCCTCCAGACAAATTAACGGATCTTTGATTTTCAAAACCTTTCAAATCCATAACATCTAACCACTTATCCACAATATCTACAGAAGCTTTAGGGGTTAAGGCAAACCGCAGATTCTCGCGAACAGTCATATGAGGGAATAGAGTACAATCTTGAAAAACAAATCCAACCTTTCTTTGGCCTGTGGGAAGATTGACATTCTTTTGACTGTCAAACCACACCTGTCCATCAAATTCAATATAACCCTGCTCGGGATTAGTCAAGCCAGCCAGAATCCGTAGTAAGGTAGTTTTCCCCGCCCCCGAATCTCCATAAAACGTGATGAAGTCTCCGTTATCGATATTTAAATCGACATTAAGTTCCCCTAATCCCTGGGGAGTGTTCATTCTTTTTCGGACACAAATTCTTAACATATTAAAAAATCTTAAACTGCTTTCTATTAAGAGAATAAAAAACTGTAAGAATACAAAAAGAAACCATCATCAAAACCAGCGAATAGAAAATGGCCGTATCATAATTTAACCCTTCCACTTCATTGAAAATCGCAATAGAGGCAGTTCTTGTTTCGCCTGGGATATTCCCCCCAACCATCAGCACAACACCGAACTCTCCCAAGGTATGGGCAAAGGTCATGATAAGCCCTACCCATAAGGCTGATTTAATATTAGGTAAAATTATTTTGATTAATGTTTCACGTCTAGATTTTCCTAATACATAAGAAGCCTCTATCAAAGAAACTGGAAAGTTTTCCAAAGCGGCTTTAATTGGATTAACCATAAACGGTAAACTAAAAAAGACTGAACCAATAATCAAACCTAGAAAACTAAAAGCCACCCGCATACCAAACGCGCTCTCCAAGAAATGACCTAAAAAATATTTGGGGCTAAATACCAGGAGAATATAAAATCCTAATACGGTTGGAGGCAAAACCAGGGGTAAACTGACCAAGGGTTCCACAACATATCTTAACCTGCTCTTTGAAAAAGCAATCCAATAAGCTAAAGGTATGCCTATGACCAAAAGAATAAGGCTCGTCACAAGGGCAAGCTTTAAACTCAAAAGTAGTGGCTGCAGGTCATAGTGCATTATATTTTCTCCTGTAATAAGGAGATCTCATTGGTCTTGACCAACCATTCCACCTCATCGGAGCGTTTTAATCCCAAACCCTCAGCAGAACGCGTTGAAATAATTGAAACTATCTCTTGGCCTTTATAATCGACAGTCACCTTGGTTAAAATCTCTGACTTTTCGATCTCTTTAACGGTCCCTTTAAATCTATTACGTAAGCTGATTTGCCCTGAAAGATTCTTGGCAATCGAGACTTCTGTTTCCTTAAAAAGAAAAGAAATTTGTTTTGTCAGCTGTAAATATAAAGCTGTTTTAGGGGTTTCAAGAACAATCGAAGAAAAAACATCTTCTTCGACGGAAATATCTACAATCGACATATGTGAAGAAGATTTTATAAAGGTAATGATGCCCGTTAATTTATTCATCTACTGTATAACCATATTTCTTAAATATCTCCTTGGCTGGCGCAGAAAAAAGAAAATCATAAAAGTTCTGCACCTCTTTTAGATCATTTCCTTGTGCATGTTTTAAAATAATACAGCCTTGGGCTATACGCTGATAACTTTCTAGAGGAATTTCTATCCACACTCCCTTGTCTTTAAGTTTAGGACTTAGCACCGTTGATTTTGAAGTTACCCCCACATCCGCAGATTGAGAAACAATAAAATCATTCGTCTGACTTATACTTTCTCCATATACTAATTTCTTTTGAATATCCTGATAAAGTTTATAAAATTTAAAAACATTAACAGCTTCTCGGCCATAAGGTGCTAGCTGCGGATTGGCTATAGCAATCTTTGTGATGGTTGGATCAGTCAAGATTGCCACTCCTTTGGATAGATTCATATTTCTTGCCGTCAATAAAACTAAAACACCATAAGCATAGACCTTGGGTTCTTCTAATCCCAAACCCTCTTTATAAAGCGTTTGGGGGTATTTCATGTCTGCTGATAAAAATACATCAAACGGAGCCCCATTTTCAATCTGAGTGATCAACTTACCTGAAGAGGCAATAATAGTCTTAAGTTTAACACCCCCCTGCTTCTCAAAAACTGGAATTAATTCATCCAAAACACCCTGCAAATTAGCTGCAGCAGCAACTGTTAAATCCCGGGCATAAACACCAACCGAAGAAAAAAACAATAATAAAAAAGCCAATAAGATGACTTTAATGTTTTTCATAGACTTCTTTAATCTCCTTTTTGAGTACATCAAAAAATAGTTAAGGTCTTTTTATCTCAGGTTTTAATATATAAATTTCTTCAATATTATGAAATGCACCGGCGTAAGCGGATGGTTTTAAGTTACCAAAACGGTTTCTTACCGCATAAATATTCGCTTCCAGCACCGTATAAATCATAGGAAGCTCATCAGCCGCAATCACCTGGAATTCATCATAAAGAACTTTTCGCTTATCCTCGTCTAATTCGCTGGCAGCCTGATTGTAAATTTCATCTAAACGCCTCTCCCACAGGGTGAGTGGTTGTTTTTGTTTAGGGTTCCACAAATGTAATTGACCTGAAGATTCCCAGACGTTTTTCCCAAAATGAGGCTCAGGGCTACCGGTTAAACCAATAAGGATAGCGTCCCAATCATAACTTGACATCAACTTGCTAACAAGCGTATTAAATTCCACCTGAAGAAAATTAACTTTTATTCCTAGCTTCTCCAAATCAGCACGAATCATATAAGCCATCTGAATATTTTCGCTGTGCTGACTGCTTGTACTGGTACATAAATTAAATTCAACCTTGTGCCCGGAGGAATCATAGAGTATTTTTCCTTTATAAACAAATCCTCCTTCTTGTAAAATCTTCTTAGCCTTATCTAAATCATAATCATAAATCCTTATACGAGGATTATAATAAAAACCGCTCGATGGGCTCATCGGTCCATCTTCAGAAAAGCCTAATTCATTAAATAAGATTTGGATCATTTTCTTTTTATCAATGCAATGGGCCAGGGCTCGACGAAAATTAACATTTTCAAACCATGAACGTTTAATAGGATCCATATAAAACTTCTTAGTTTCGGAATTAATGCCAGGATTTTGATTAAATACAAGAAAGCTGCTATCAAAGCCTGCTCCAGCCTCAAATATCTTAAAGTTTCTTTTTACTTCTAAAGGTTTAAGCAATGGATAGTTCTGCCCCTGGACCCCTATAGAATCTATTTCTCCATCGATAAATTTAAGTAAAACAGCATCAGGATCTGAAACAATCACATAAATAATCTTGTCTAGATAGGGTAACTGCTGCCCTGAATCTTGCTTCCAATAATGGGGATTACGTTTAAAGACTAGCCGTTCTCCTGGGCGGTATTCATCAAGATAGAAAGGACCTGTGCCAATGATATCGTGAGGCGCGGTATCAATCCCCCAGGTAAAAGGAAATTTCCCGTCTCTTACACTTTTTTCAAGGCAATGTTTAGGTAAAATTGGCTGAGACATGCTTCGCAAAAATGGAGCAAATTTCTTGGGCAAGGTAAAACTAACTGTATAGTCATCAACTTTAGTAACTTCAAACTCTTTCCCTTCAACTGTAAAGATGTCTTTGGAGGAGGTTGGAATCTTAGGATTATAAATTAAATCATGAAAGGTAAAGATCACATCATCCGCAGTAAAAAGAGTCCCATCAAACCATAAAACATCATGACGCAGATTAAAAGTCCATGTTAACCCATCTTTGGACACTTCCCAACTTTGGGCCAAATTAGGAATGACCTTTAAAGTAAATGGATCTTCTCTCGTCAATCCTTCGAAAAGCACACCTGTTACTAAAGAACTGGAGGCTTCACTGGCAACAATATCATTGAAGGTCTTCGGATCAGAAGCCGCGGCTAAAACAATCTCTCCACCGTAGCGATGGTCCAACGCTAAAGCAGGAATGACAAAACTAACGAGGACTAAGAATACAAATAAGGTTTTCAACGCCTTCGTCTTATTTGGTTCTGTTTGAGGTTGGTACAACAGCATTGGAAGCTTTTGTATTTGCTTCTGTAGTATCTATTTTCGACTCATTAACAGACTTTGATTCAGTCATTGGTTTTGGTTCACTGACCTTAACCGTAGGTTCATCCTTATTTGTCTGTGCGCTTTGGATGGGCAATTTAGCATGAGCCATTAACGATTTTTGTCCTTTGGCGGAATGAACAGCCAAAATTAAAGATGTCGAGAAGAAAAGGACGGCTAATACCGTAGAAAAACGCACCATAAAAGCATTGGCTTGAGTGCCAAACATTGACTCTGCCGAAGTAAAACTCTCAGCCAAACCTCCGCCTCGTCCAGCCTGCATCAAAATTGATATAACCAACAAGATACATACAACAATATGAAGAAAAATAACAAAACCCATGATAACATCTCCGTTTCTTTACAAGGACGAATCAATATTCGTCCTTGCTCATAAAATCACTTTTTTGCCGATTTAATGATTGCCGCAAACGAGGAGGCTTTTAAACTTGCGCCTCCAACCAAAGCTCCATCAATATCTGGCTTGGCCATTAACGTCGCAGCATTCTCTGGAGTTACCGAACCACCATATTGAATGCGTACTGTCCGGGCCACATCCTCGTTAAACAATCTTCCTAATAATTGACGGATATAAGCATGCACTTCTTGAGCCTGATCCGGAGTGGCAGTTTTACCCGTGCCAATGGCCCAAACCGGCTCATAAGCCAAGACCACTCTTGAGATCTCATCCAAGGTTAGATTTGCCAACGAACCTTCACAATGGTCTTTAATCACATCAAAGGTTTTATTGCTTTCTCGTTGAGACAAGTTCTCTCCCACGCATACAATGGGAATCAAACCATGTTTCAAGGCCGCTCGAAGACGCTTATTAACAGTCTCATTGGTCTCTCCAAAATACTGACGACGTTCGCTATGCCCGATAATAACATATTTAACCCCCAAATATTTTAACATCAAAGCAGAAATTTCTCCTGTAAAAGCGCCACTATCCTCCCAAAATACATTCTGAGCTCCAACCTCAATATTATGTTCATTGACAGCTTCACAAACATCTTGAAGATCAACAAAAGGAGGACAAACAACAATATCAACACCTGAAACATCTACGACCAATCGTTTAAATTCATCAACTAATTGAATAGCCTCCGAAGGCGTCTTGTTCATTTTCCAATTTCCAGCAATAATCACTTTACGCATATTCTATCCTATCTATTGTTCAATGCTGCTATGCCTGGGAGATCTTTGCCTTCTAAGAATTCCAAAGAAGCTCCACCACCGGTTGATATATGGGTCATTTTATCTTCTAAACCAAACTTGGCCACGGCTGCTGCAGAATCCCCCCCACCAATTACGGTAGTCACATCCTTTAACTGGGCCAAATACTCTGCGATTTCTCTCGTTCCATTAGCATAAGCATCACGTTCAAAAACACCCAATGGACCATTCCAGATAACAGTTTTGGCAGTAGATAAAATTTTCTTATAATATTCTCTAGTTTTTGGACCTATGTCCAAGCTCTCCCAACCATCAGGAATTGTATCAGAGATTTTACAATCATCACTAGTAAAAGACTGGGTAATGACAAAATCAAGCGTCAAAGCCATTTCAACGCCTGCTTTTTTTGCCTGTTCCATCAAATCTTTGGCCATATCGATTTTATCTTTTTCCAATTTCGAATTACCAATACCAATTCCTTGAGCTTTTAAAAATGTATACGCCATCCCTCCGCCGATAATAATACTGTTTGCTTTAGGAATTAAATTCTTAATCAATTCAATCTTATCAGAAACCTTTGCCCCACCCAAAATAACAACCAAAGGACGTCTAGGATTATTAATAGCGCTGCCTAAATACTGCAATTCTTTTTCAATCAAGAAACCTGCTACCGAAGGTAAATATTGAGTAATCCCCGCCGTGGAAGCATGAGCCCGATGAGCGGTCCCAAAAGCGTCATTGACATAAATATCCGCCAAGGAAGCCAGATCTTTAGCGAACGTGGGATCATTCTTCTCCTCAGCTTTATGAAACCTTAAATTCTCTAACAAAACCACACGTTCTTTGGATTGGGCAATAGCCTCTTTGACAGATGGCCCTACACAATCGTTCAAAAAAGCCACTTTTTCTTTTAAAAGCTGTTCTAAGCATGCCGCCACAGGTTTTAGACTGAAATCTGCCTCAAAACCAATTCCCTTAGGACGACCTAAATGGCTCATTAAAATAACTTTAGAGGCCCCTTCTTTTAACGCATATTGAATGGTTGGCAACGCCGCAGTAATACGACGATCATCAGTAATATTAAATTTCTCGTCTAGAGGAACGTTAAAATCCACACGAATAATAAGCTTCTTGCCCTTGATAGCAATATCTTTGATAGTTTTCTTATTCATACTTTCCTTTCTGCATCTTTCACTAAAAAAAAGCTATTATACTGGATAGGATTACTTTGTCAAATGGTGAGCATTCTGCTTCAGATACCAACCAATGGTCCTCTTAAGCCCTTGCTCAAATCCCACCTTAGCTTTAAAACCAAATTCCTTTAGAGCTTTAGAAGTATCTAGACAACGGCGAGGCTGGCCATCAGGTTTGGAGGTATCCCAAATGACCTCCCCCTTAAAACCAGTCAACTTGACAATCAAGTGAACTAAATTCTTTATTGAAATCTCGAAACCTGCTCCTAAATTTACAGGATCAGAGCCATTATATTTCTCCGCAGCCTCTACAATCCCGCTTGCAGCATCATCAACATATAAAAACTCACGAGTCGCTTTTCCCGTCCCCCACACAGTGATCGATTGATACCCTGCTTTTTTAGCTTCAATACATTTACGAATTAAAGCAGGAATTACATGGGAACTGTTCAAAGAAAAATTATCTCCAGGGCCATAAAGGTTAACAGGAAGAAGAAAAATAGAATTAAAACCATATTGTTGCCGGTAAGCTTGCGATTGGACTAAAAGCATTTTCTTAGCCAATCCATAAGGAGCATTGGTTTCCTCAGGATAACCAATCCACAGATCTTCCTCTTTAAAAGGGACTGGTGTAAACTTTGGATAAGCACAAATGGTTCCAATCGCAACGAATTTTGGAACTTGAAACTGCCTGGCTTGTTCTATCAGCTCGACTCCCATCATCAAATTATCATAAAAGAACTTTCCTGGGTTTTCTTGATTAGCCCCAATCCCGCCAACAACAGCCGCCAGATGAATGACCATATCTGGCTTAAACTGACGATAAAGCCTGCGAATGACCGAAGCCCTACGCAAATCATGCTCTTGGGAACGAGGGACAAAAATATGCCGACAACCTTTGGCTTTAAGATTTTCTACCACCACGCGTCCCAAAAATCCCGCACCACCGGTGACAATCACCCTTTTTTTTGACCAAAAACTCATACCTCTCCTTTTAAACCATAAATTGTTTTTCTAACCAAGGCCATGTCGGCATCCACCATCATACGAACTAATTGCTGAAAACCAACCTTTGGTTTCCATTTAAGTACTCGACGGGCCTTGGAACTGTTTCCAAGGAGTAAATCGACTTCCGTAGGACGAAAATATTTCTTATCGATAATGACATATTTGCGCCAATCCATTTTGACATACTCAAAAGCTTCCGTTAAGAATTCTTTGACTGAATGGGTTTGACCAGTCGCGATAACATAGTCATCAGCCTTTGCCTGCTGCAACATAAGCCACATAGCTTCAACGTAATCGCCAGCAAAACCCCAATCCCGCTTGGAGTCTATATTTCCTAAATAAAGGTTTTTTTGCAAACCATGCTTGATCCTGGCCAAAGCCATAGTAATTTTACGAGTAACAAAAGTCTCTCCTCGTCTGGGAGATTCGTGATTAAATAAGATCCCATTACAGGCAAACATATTATAAGCTTCACGGTAATTGACTGTCACCCAATACGCGTAAACCTTGGCGGCCGCGTATGGGCTTCGAGGATAAAAAGGTGTTTTTTCTGTCTGTGGAGTTTCAAGCACCTTACCGTACATTTCAGAACTAGAGGCTTGATAAAACTTTGTTTTAACTCCTGTTTCGCGGATGGCCTCTAAAAGACGAATTGTTCCAAGACCTGTGACTTCTGCAGTATATTCAGGCACTTCAAAAGAAACCTTCACATGGCTCTGTGCTCCTAAATGATAGATTTCATCCGGTTTAATTGTTCTTATAATAGTATTAAGTGAACTAGCATCATTCAAATCACCGTAAACCAAGTTCAATTTCCTTCCTTTTTCATGAGGATCCTTATAAAGATGGTCAATCCGATTAGTGTTAAAGCTGCTCGAGCGTCGGATAATTCCATACACATCATATCCTTTGTTAATAAGAAACTCTGCTAAATAAGAACCATCCTGACCTGTAATACCTGTAATGAGTGCTTTTTTTGAATTCATGGTAATTTATTCCTTTTAATAGGCCCCTCTACCTTTAAATACGACGGGAATTGTTTGTAATATAATATATAAATCTAGACCGAACGACCAATTCTTGATATACCATATGTCCCAACGTAAAAATCGTTCAAAGGACACATCAGAACGCCCCCTGATCTGCCACAAACCAGTAATCCCAGGCCTGATATTAAGCCTCTTTAATTGCCGCAAGTCCTCTTTTTCAATTTGTTCTATAGGTAAGGGCCTAGGTCCCACCAAACTCATGTCCCCTTTAAGAACATTTAGAATTTGTGGCAATTCATCAAGACTATACCTACGCAAAAAACTTCCCACACTAGTAATTCGAGGGTCCTTTTTAATCTTGAATATAGGGCCATCCACCTCGTTTTTATCTTTCAACCGGACAAGCAATTCATCAGCATTTATAACCATACTTCTGAATTTATACATTTTAAAAATCTGTCCACCTTTGCCATAACGTTTAGAACTATAAAAGATTGGTCCTGGAC
>Ga0073936_10001145_pt1 | contig 41293 bp, 22 predicted proteins | sample AliMusrvi5mmetaG_FD_87041 | JGI IMG/M metagenome (GOLD analysis project Ga0073936, IMG submission 87041) | Freshwater lake bacterial and archeal communities from Alinen Mustajarvi, Finland, to study Microbial Dark Matter (Phase II) - Alinen... | ecosystem: Environmental > Aquatic > Freshwater >...
AAAAATACGTAAAATATATTACAGTACCAAACCTGTTAGTTTTATAAATTTGAAAAGAGAAAAAACGAAGCTTGACGAGTGACGAGTGACGAATTATTTACGATTTACGATTTACGATTTACGATTTGACAGAGGGATGCTGATAATGGTGTTTTTGAGCTCCCCTGTAATTTTTAATTTTTAATTTTTAATTTTTAATTAAAATGGTTTCCCCTGCACGTCTCTTCTTCCTCGTTCTCGGTAGTTTTCTCCTTGCATTTTTCCTGAACATGCGGGTCTTTAACGATGGATCGCCAGGGTGGAAGCAAATCGTGACCAGCGATGGCCGGGGTTACTATGCTTACCTGCCTGCCCTCCTGCTCGATCATGACCCCACCTTCGCATCGGAAATTGCCCGCGAAAAAGGGCTGGCAGGGTATTCCGACTACCGGCCGGGGTACCTTGTAAAACAGGGTGCCAGACCATATAACAAATATTTTACCGGCGAAGCCCTGCTGCTGATTCCGTTTTTCCTGGCAGCAACACTCTTTTCATGGATTTTCGCCACGGGAATCGACGGCTACAGTTTCTTTTACCTGTTGTTTGCCGGCCTGGGAGCCCTTTGCTACCTGATGCTGGGGCTGTTTTTCCTATTCCGCATCCTCGGTCATCTCCGGATAAGCCCTGCAAACACCGTTCTCACCCTGGCTGCCATCTTTTTTGGCACCAACCTCTTTTATTACAGCCTGTGGCAGCCCACCATGTCGCATCTTTATTCGTTCTTCCTTGTAAACGGTTTTATGTGGACCGGGATCCTGGCAATTAACAACTGGAATTTGAAATCGGCGGCCAGACTGGGATTTTTCTTTACCCTGGCGGTCCTCACCCGCCCCACCCACATCAGCATTCTGCTCCTGGTCCCTTTTCTTGCCGGAAACACCGGGAACCTCGCCGGGTTCACAAAATCGTTGCTGGCAGGGAGAAAACCGGCGGCGGTCTTTATCCTCATCCTGGTGGCCGGGATCACCCTTCAATGCCTGGTATGGTACTGGCAGACCGGCCACCTGTTCATCTGGTCATACCGCAATGAAGGGTTCCGGTTTACAACCCCCGAAATCACAAATGTGTTGTTCAGTTACCGGAAAGGATTTTTCATATACACCCCCCTTGCGCTGTTATCCCTGGCAGGGCTGTTTGTTCTGGCCCCGGCCAGCCGGTTACAGTTTTTCAGTGTAGCAGGGTTCCTTGTACTGGCGACCTATGTCATTGCAAGTTGGTGGAACTGGTATTACGGCGATGGATTCGGACTGAGGGCTTTCATCGACTACTATGGTGTTTTTGCCATTCTGCTTGCCCTGCTGCTGAACAGCATCCGGTTTAAGCCTCTCTCCGCCTGCATGTGGTTGCTCCTGCTGATCCTCACGATATTCAACCTGGTACAAACCTGGCAGTATACTCATTTTGTGATCCAGCCGAACAGCATGAACAGGGAGAAATATCGTTATGTTTTCATGCGTACCGACCAGGCCGCTGCCGGATGCCTCGGGGGCAACCGTGAAATCGCCGATTACAGCATTGACCAGGCGGCACCGGTTAAAAAGCTGTTCAATGATTTCGAACAAAACCGGCCGAACTGGAATGAATATATGACAATCGCCACCCCTTGTGCATTTTCCGGAAAACACTGCGGGTTTCTCGACGAAAAACACCCGTACAGTTCCGGAGTGTCCATTCGCGCATCGTCACTGGGACATGCATCTGCATCCTTTTTCATCGAGGGGACCGTCATGGTTTACGATAGCATCTCCGACGCAGGCGACAAGGCGATGGTGGTACTGAGCATGGACTCGATCACCCCGGGAATAAACTGGTGGACGGGATTCCGGTTAAACGATACCCCCGGACAGGCAGCACGACATTGGCGAAAAAGCGCGTTTTCGCTGATGACACCCGAAATTTCCAACCCCCGGGGAATCCTGAAGGTCTATATCTGGAATACCGGCAGGAAACCACTGCTGGTGGATGATTTTACAGTTAATATCTATGGCAGCAGGCAATAGGCAATAGGCACAAGGGATTTTGCTTCGCCAACATTTATGCAGGAAAATTCATTGAAGTTTTTAAAGAGGTGCCGGACTTCTATGTCTATTGCCTGCTGCCTATTGCCTAATGCCTAATGCCTACTGCCTTGTACCTTTGATTTTCTTTTCCAGCAACACAACCGCATAGGCCGACACCCCCTCTTCCCGGCCGATAAATCCGAGTTTTTCACTGGTTTTTGCTTTGATGGACAGCCGGTCAGCATCAATATCCATGACTTTCGTGAGGCTTTGTATCATGGCAGGAATGTGGAGTTTGATCTTTGGCTCCTGCAGCACGACCGTCGTGTCAATATTCCCGATAGAAAATCCCTTTGCCCTGATCAGAAGCAGGGTACGCGTGAGCAGGATCCGGCTGTCGATGCCCCTGAATTCATCTGTATTGTCGGGAAACTGGGTTCCGATGTCCGGAAGACCGGCAGACCCGAGCAGGGCGTCGATAATGGCATGAATCAGCACATCGGCATCGGAATGACCCGTGGCTCCTTTGGTGTGTGTCACATCAATCCCGCCCAGCCTGAAAATATGGCCCGGTTCCAGTTTGTGGGTATCGAAACCAAAACCGATGCGAATCATACGTGTTAAGGTGAAAGTTAGTTGGTCCCGCTGGTCCCCTGGGTCGATCCTTTTTTGTTGGCATCGAAGTTGAAAAGCAGGGTGAACTGAAGCGTGTGCTGCAGGGGATTGTTGTTCTTTACCGGGATCAGGTATGAAAAATCGAGGCCAAAAACATTATAGCGCAATCCGCCGCCGATGGTAAAAAACTGACGGTCACCCTTGTATACCGATTCATAAAAATAGCCTGCACGAACGGAGAATAACTTGTTGTACCAGTATTCGGCTGCAATGGCCACATCGATTTCCTGGATTTCTTCCTTGAAACCATAAGGTGCATCATAAAATGACTGGATCATTCCCTTTACAGGCGATACATTGGGGTCCATCCCCTTGTAAATCACCTTTTTCCCATCGGAACCAATGACAATGCTCCCTGTTGAATCTCTCTGGTATACGGGAGGGGTCGGCACCAGCAATTTGATTAAATCCAGCGAAAGCGAAAAACGATTGTATTCGTCAATGTCCATCGTAAAGGAGGGACCCAGGCGGAGTGTTGTCGGGATAAAATCACTCTGTACCGAAGAACTGCTGTATGACATTTTAGATCCGATATTCGCAATATTCAATCCGAAATCAATTGAAGATCCTGTAATTCCTTTGATTTCCATCGGATGGTGGTAATACAATGCAACATCGGCAGCTACCGAAGTTCCTGGCCGGACTTCATTACCGTTGGCGGTACCGCCCGGCACCAGGTTTGAATAGATGAACCGGCCGGCGATAGCACCTGAAAATTCGCGTGAAAATTTACGTGAATAGGTGAGGTCAACAGCCCATTCGTTTGGCTTTACATTGATGGTAGGGGTTCCCTGGTCATCTGTAAACTGGACTTCTCCCATGGAAAAAAAACGCAACGATCCTGCAATTGCCTGCTTATCGCCGAACTTGCCAAAAACACTGACAGAAGCCAGCCCGATGTCATTTACAAGACTGCGCAGCCAGGGCACGTAACTGATGCCGACACCCATGGTTTTATCAATAAACGAATACTTGGCCGGATTCCAGAACAACGAATAGGCATCAGGCGAAGTTGCTGCCCCCACATCACCCATCCCGCCGGCACGTGCATCCGGTGCAATCGTTAGAAATGGCACCGCGGTATTGATTACCCTGCTTCCATCTGACTTTTCTGAATATTGTGAATAAGTGGCTGACTGGCCAAAAACAACTGTACCCGTCAAAACCGACACACAAGCAAATAGTAAACCTAATCGGATCTTCATCTGTTGGAATATAATTAATATTTATGTTTTATTTAAGGATAGATCAGAATAACGCCGGTACTACCCTGTTATTGCACAATATTTAAAATAGCGATCTCTTCCTGTTAACTGTTACCTGATAATCATGAGTTTTTGTGTCGTCTCTGAATACCCCCCGTTTTTACCGGTGAAGGTAATTTTATATGGATAAATTCCATTGCCCAGGTGCCTGCCGTCTGAATCGGTGCCATCCCACGAAAGTTGTGAATTGCCTGCCAGTGCTTCCGGCGAAGAAAAACTCGCAGAAAGCGTACGCACGCGGTCACCATGCAGGTTGTAAATCTGGATGGAAACATCCATGCCGGCGTAATCAACCTGGTTCGACTGGAAAACGAAACTGCAATGATCCGACATCGGGTTCGGTGCGGTCATGACCTTGCGCACGGTCAGATCCTGACTGGCGGAGATGTAAAAGGTGATCTCTTTTTCCGATGAATTGTCATAGAGGTCCCAGGCCTTGAGGTTGATAGTATGCCTGCCTGCTGAAAGATTGGCATACGGAAACGCCAGGCTCCCGTGTGTATAGGAATTGAAAGCGGGCTGATAATAGTCGTTCAGGATCACCGCATGGGCACGGTCGTTGTCGAGCACCGCCATGATCTCATGACCAATGCCGAGCCCGAAGCTATTGATACCGTTGGTATCATAAAGATCGGCCAGGAGAATCGGAGAATTCCCGGTCCGGCCTCCCACGACAAAATTCCGGTCGTTGAGCCAGAGCGAGATGGCGGGTCCCTGGTTGTCGGGGCTGATGGTGTTGTCCCTCCCGCCGATGATGATCCCGTCGGAATATCCCGAGGCATCTGAAGTGCTGTTATAGGCGTAATAGCTCAGCTTTCCCTTGCCGAACTGCAGTGAAATGCTCTTGGGAACCACAAAGGAAAACTGGAAGTCACCGGCTTTGACCGGCACGTCGCCCTGGAAGAGGATACTGTTCTGGAGTTTGAAATTTTCGGGATAGGAACCGTCCGACCCGGGACGGTTGCCAAGGGTGGTATTGATCACGGGCTTGTCAAAGACCTTGCAGTTTACCGTACCGTCGAACGACGACACCTTTTGCCCGCTGACATCCTCGATGCGGCCCTTTATCAGAACGGTGGACAAACCTGTCACGGTATCCGGGTGATTCACCAGCTGGTCGTTGACAGAGATTGTCTTCACATTGTAATCGGAAAAGGCGATCCCCTGGGCGGGGTCGCCAAGGAGGACAAAGTTGCGCAACTGGAAATTATTGTTGTTGTTGTTCTTCGAAATCCTGATCAGGTCGCCCATTTTCACATACTGGCCGTCGGCGGCCTTGTCCATGAGATGGCGGAAGAAACTGGTATCCAGCAGGATGTTGAGCCCGGCAAAGGCGAGGCGGGTTGTTGAATAGAGCCCGATGGCGCCCCCGTGCGGATTCAGGATCACCATTTCCCCCGCCGTGAACCGTTCAGGATTGTCGAACCTGCTGAATTCACAGGTTGCGGTCACAAAAACAGGCAGTTTGTCAACATTCCGCCAGGCATTGATGTCGGCAGTGGTGAGACACTGTTCGAAACTCCAGCCGGCCTCGCCTCCGTGCCCGGTGTAGTTCATGATCAGTGTCCCTTTGGCAACCGCGTCGTTTATGGCCTGGTTGGCATCGGGGAACCTGCTTCCACCGGGAATTTCAATCAATTTGTAGGCATCGAAATATATCTTGTTCACATTAAAGATCGGATACTTGTCGCCAACGATGGCGCCTAGTTCCTCGGCCTGGTTCAGGTGCAGGTTGTTGTTCTCATCGTCGGCGACAAAGGTGATGGTATTCCGCCAGTCGGCCTGTACAGGGTAAGCTCCCGATGAATAGTGAATGATTTTGTTCACCATTGTCTGCGCCTGCCCGGTATCTGAGACTGGCAGCCTGCCAATACCGATCTGGATGGCGCCATTCGCCTCCTGCCCCATGTTGTCGTCCATGATTCCGAAATAATCGTCGGAGACATAACTCTTGGTTGAATTCAACGATTCGAGCGACTGAAAGGTTGGAATCATGTTGTTGTTGCCGGGAACGCGGTGCTTGGGATCATAAGAGCCGTCGCCGTAAAGGAGCAAGTACCGCGGAGGGTTGGTTCCGGTCGCCCTGTCGTAAAGGAGTTTCATGTAATCGCGTATGGCCGTTGGATCGCTCTCGCCGCAGGCAAACTCGTTATATACCTGGGTTGAAGTAAGAACCCTCACCGTCAACCCGTTATGCTGCCGGTGAAAGTCCGCCAGTTGTTCGGCCTGCGCCTTGAATAAAGGGTTTGCAACGATAACAAGGGCAACCGGATCGTCAGCATGCAGGTTTTGGTTCGGCACTTCACCAAGGCATCGCACAGGGAAATAGGACGTGCCGTCAAAGGCGATAAATTCACGAAGGCTGTCGGTCACCTGTTTGAATTTCAGGTTTCCTGCAACAGCAGTGGTTGCCATTGCCCGGATGTAGGTGGGGTCGGTAACATCCCAGATGGTGACGGAGGTGTCGGCATTCTTGATGGTGAATTCGGTAATCTTGCCTGCGCCGATGCTGTTGAAGTCCCTGAAACGCATCTGCGGGGCGACCCACTTCAGGTAACGCGAACAGTTCAATTCAATATAGTTCAGCCAGCCCTTCGAATTGACTTCCGGCAAATTGTAGGTGACGGTAACCGTCTGGTCGGCATGCGGGGCCGGGATGGAGGTCTGCTTGAACTTGGAAAATCCAACCTGGGTAAATTCGGCCGGGTTGGATGAATCCACCTTCAGGGAGTCGAGAAGCTTGCCGTGCTGCAACAAATAGAAGTAACTGGGCACCGAGGCATTGGCGGCAACGTAGGTGCGCATTCTTGCAGGCGTAAGGCTGTCGGCGTTGGGGAAGAGGAACGGGATGTCCCACGATTTTTTGGCGTTGTCAAAGTATTCACCGTACCATTCTTTCCCCGATTTGATCAGGTTTAGCAGGTCAAGTTCATGCAGCTGGTAATCATCAAAACGGACAGAGGTATTGTTGGCGGCAGCGGTGATTGCCGGCATCAGCACGACCCTGCGCCCCTGTGCCTGGTCAATGCTCAGGAAATAATAGGTTGAATCGGAATAGAGGTTTCGCTGATGCGTGAAGTAACGGTTAAAGCCCTCGTAACTCCATTTGTCGGGTCCCTCCCCGTAAAAAAGGATATAATCTGAAGTGCCGAAATGACCGTCGCCCCCATCCATCACCTGGATGGCGATCTCCCGGAGATCATCGAAACGCGGTGCGGAATTCATCTCTGGAAGCATCCCCGATCCGTTCCCGAAAAGCCTGATCTTCGAAACATCGATCGCATCCGGGCTGATCCCCATCGAATGCAGGTCATTATAAGTGATCCTGTGAATCCCGGTATTCACCACTGCCACCTTGTACCATTTGCCCGTGCTGAGCATCGACACGGTTTTATGCGTCAGCCCGGCCAGCACGAAAAACGGCAGGAGCGAAAACAACAGGGTGACAATTTTTTTCCGGACCATAGTGCGCATAATTTGCAAAAATATGCATTTAACGTATAACCACCAACTTTGATGTCAATCGTTTTGCCGTTCCATCGGGGATCATCATCTGGGCCTCATACAGATATAGTCCCGAGCTGATCTTCCTTCCGTCATCCTGGGTGCCGTCCCAGTGAATGGTGGCTTCACGGTATCCCCCGGCGACAAATGAAGTCCTGAGTGTTTTCACAATTTTGCCGCTGAGTGTATAGACAAGGATTTGTATTTCAACCGGCTGGTCTACCTGGTTCGTTTCCCAGGCGAACGTGGTATGGTCGTTCATTGGGTTGGGGTAGTTCAGCAGGTGTCTGAAGGCGAATTCACCCGAGGAAACGACGATAAAGTCAAGACGGGCGTCGGTGGAATTGTTGTAGACATCCCACACTTTCAGGGTGATCTGGTGAGGTCCGTCGGCAAGTCCGCTCAGCGGGTATTCAATTGATCCGCTTTTATAGGTGTCGAGATCGGAGACATAATAATCATTCAGGATCATCGGGTTCGTGGTAACATTGTCGAGTACCGCCGTAATATCGTGACCGATTCCGTTCCCCACGGTATTGACACCCGAAGAGTCGCTTACATCGGCAAGAAGGAGCGGGTGCTGGTCGGTAATGCCGCCGGAAATAAAACTCCGGTTGTTCAGGTAAAGTGCCACTTTGGGCCCGCGGGTGTCATGGGAGGCCTGGTTGTTGTAACCCCCAACCTGGATGTTCAGATCGGAGCCGTTGGCATCGGTCTGCGGGCTCCTGGCATAGTAACTGATTTTACCTACGCCGTATTGATATGCGATGTCCCGCGGAACGATAAAGGTAAAAGAAAAGATCCCGTTGATCACATTCACTTTACCCTTGTAGACCGGGTTCTTACGCAGGAAGAATTGAACCGGCCCGCCGGGCCCCTGGTTCGCCCTGGTCCAGATCTCGGACGATTTATCAAACACGGTCGGGAAAACGGTACCCGAAAAATCGGATGCAATTTGTCCGGTCTGGTTCCGGACCTCCCCGGTGATGGTCATCTCCTCGAGCGCATGAAGGGTGTCGGGAATTAACACAGGCGCCTTTCCGTTAATCGACGTGGTCACAATATTCAGGTTGGGATAAGCCATCTGCATGGCAGGATCGCCCAGCAGTACAAATGCGTGAATGTTGGCAGAACTGCCGAGGTTGGCTTTTGCCGCCATGAGCAGGTCGCCCATTTTCATATAGGTGCCGCCGGTCTGTTTGAACGCATCATTGTAAAAATTCACCAGCAGCGATTTGTTGGTGCCCGCGTAGGTAAGCCTTGTTGTTGTGAAAAGGGCGATGCCCCCACCGTGGCTGTTGAGCAAAACCCATTCCCCGGCCGATGTCCGCAGGGGATCGTCAAACCTGCTGAATTCGCAGGTAGCCGTAACAAATACCGGCATGTTGGCAACGTTACCCCAGTTCTGAATGTCAGGTACCTCGAGGATGCGTTCATGAGCCCAGCCTACTTCACCGCCATGCCCCACGTAGTTCATGATGAGCGATCCCTTTTCCACCCGCTTGTTGATGACCTTGTTCACCTCCGGGTAACGGTTTCCCCCGGGAGTGGATTCCATCGGGTAGGCATCCGAATAGATCTTGTCGATGTTGTATCGGGGATACAGGTTTTCAACCGATTTGGCAAGATCTTCAGAATCGTCGATGAAGAGGTTGCCCCCTTCGTTCTGGTCGTCGGCTACAAAAGTCACTACGTTACGCCAGTCGTTTTTCACGGTATCGCTTTGCGAACAATATTGCAGCACCTTATCAACAACTCCCTTGGCCTGTTCGGCTGAGGAGACCGGGAAACGGCCGACGCCGATATCGAGGCTCCCGTTTGCCGACTGGCCTTCGTTTGCATCCATCAGCCCGAAATAATCATCAGAGACAAAGGAATCAGTCGGTGAAAGGGATTCGACAGATTCATAGGCAGGAACGAAATTGGTGTTGTTCTGGGTGCGGTTTTTAAAATCGTAGGAGGCGTCACCGAAAAGCAAAAGGTATTTTGGCTCTTTGCCGGGTTCCGCCTTGTTGTACATCATCCTCACATAGTCGCGGATGGCGGTGATGTCCTGTGCGCCTGACGAAAATTCGTTGTAAATTTTGTCGGGAGTGGTGATAAAAACCGACAGGCTGCTGTTTGCCCTGTGAAATGTTGCCAGCCGCTCCGCCTGGTCGAGGAACGACGGATGGCAGACGATCAGGTAATCGGCAACAGGTGTGCCGTGAAGATCCTGGTTCTCGACCCGCCCGGTGAAGTCGGGGGTGAAGAAGGTGGTTCCGTCGAAAGCCACGAACTCACGCAGCGTATCCGTAGGCAGCCTGAAAATATAATTCGCACCGCTCTGGGAAGTCTCTACCCTAAGGGTGCCGGCCCCGCTGGACACATCCCACACCTGGAGATTCTGCCCATTCCCGTTGAGGGTAAATTCAGTAATGTTGCCGCTCCCGGTTCCCCTGGCCGACCTGAATGACATCTGGGGCCCCGACATGGTGAGCAGCCTGGTGGCATTGACCTCGATGTAGCGGAGGAAGCCCTCTGCACTGGCCGAATACCGGTTGAAGTTCAGGTTCACGCCGATCACGGGGTTTGCGGTGCTGAACGTTCCCTTGCCCGATTGCTCGATGGCATAATTGTCCTCAAAATTGCCCGAGATAGCGTCGATCCCGATGGAGGTGAGCGCGGCGCCCTGGGCCGAAAGGACGAAGGAGGTGTTTCCAACCATGGAACGTGCGGCAACATCTGCGATAACCGTCGCAGGTCTCGCCTGGTCGATGTTCGGGAAGCTGAACGAATAATCGCGGGTGGTCGTCACATCGAACACCTGGTCATCCCACCAGATGCGACCCGACGATATCAGGTTTTTTCCGTTCTTCTCATAAAAGGCATAATCCTCGAAACCGGTTGCCTGGTAGGTCGATGGCAACGTAGTCGATACGACGGAACCCAGCCGTTTGCCCAATCCCTGGTCAACGGTCAGGAAATAATAACTCTTGTCGGAATAGATATTTTTCTGGTGGTGAAACAGCTGGTCCACTTTGTTGTAAGACCATGTATCGGGTGATTTTCCATAGAAAAGGATGTAATCGCCGGTATTAAACCGGCCGTCGGCTTCACCGGCAACGAAGATGGCGTTTTCCGTCAGGTCGTCCGCACGGGAGGCTGCGTTTGCCTCGGGGAGCATTCCTCCGTTGTTACCGAAAAGCCGCAGGTTCCGGGGATCGATGTTCGCGACATCAACCCCGGCCTTCTTCAGGTCGTCATAAGTGAGACGGTACATACCGCTTGCACCCACGGCAAACTTGAACCAGGTGCCTGCCGATAACACCGAATGGGAAGCATAACCTGTTGCCGGTTTTAAAACCCGGGGATTGGTAACCTGTACCATGCCCAATGTCAGTGTGAATGAAACCAGCCTTTCAACCTGTCCGGTCGTTTGGTTTCTCCGCAGGGGCAAAAGCGAAACCTGCCAGGAGGAGATTTTCCGGGTGACCGCAAGTTCCTGCCGTAATGTAATATCCGGCGAAAGGTTATCCAATCCCTTCACCCCGGCCAGTTCCTGGTAGGGATATGGCTCAAAAACGGGATTATCCAGGGTGGCCGGTATCACGGAATCGCGTGCGGGATCAAAAGCAAAGGATTTTACGAAAACCGGCAGCAGCCCGTATTCCTGGCGCAAAGCCGACCCTGGGAAAGACAGCAGCCTGGTTGAGGAGGTTCCGCTGCCAGTGACCGTGCGTGGCTGGTTCCAGGCAATGGTGCAGGTGTGTTTTTCCTGCATTGCCTGCGCAGATCCGTTGATGGTCAAAGCATTTACCATGAACAGGATGCACAATGCCGGTAAGGAATATTTTTTAGTATTCATCGGTCAGTATGAAGGTTTATATGAGACAACCATTTCTGCGAAAAAGTTATTGACGGATAAAATTATTTTGAATATCTATATTTTAACACTATTTTTAACGTTACCTGTTAGTTAATATTGTCGCAGGGCTTTCGGGATTGTCTAAATAATTTGTAATATTGTAACCACTAATTAATCAGGATACAACAACAATTCATGATCAGAAGGTCTCCGGTTACCGTCTTGTTTTTGATTACGTTTATCCTGGGCAAATCCTTTGCGCAGGATCCTGAGTTTTCGCAGTTTTACGCCAACCCGCTCTATCTTAACCCGGCGATGACCGGTATCACCATCTGCCCGAGGGCTGTCGGCAATTACCGGAACCAGTGGCCGGGGATCGGAAAGGCATTCAATACCTACAGTTTTTCATACGACCAGTATGTTGACGCCCTGCACGGGGGGCTTGGGCTGCTGGTTACCGCCGACCGTGCAGGAGGAGGTAACCTGAACACCACCACCATCAGCCTGATGTATGCATACAAATTCAACCTGACCAGTCACCTGCAGGCCAGCGGGGCGGTTAAGGGGGGTTATTACCAGCGGCGCCTGGTATGGGAGAACCTCCGGTTTGAAGACATGATCGATCCCCAAAACGGCTTCACATTGCCGACCGCTGAAAAACAGCCGGATAACCTCAGCGTCGGGGTGCCCGATTTTTCCGCAGGAGTTTTCCTCGGATATGATGACCTTGTTTACGGAGGAATTGCGGTGGATCACCTCAGCCAGCCGAAAATTGGTTTTTACAACGACAATTCGACCATCCTCCCCATGAAGTTTACGGTGCATGCCGGATCGGTCATCAGCCTGCGAACCAATGGCAGCGCGGACGAGGACCGTGAATTTTCGATATCTCCCAATATCCTTTACCAGCAACAATTCCAGTTTCACCAGCTTAATGTCGGTTTATACCTAACCATCGATCCCTTTGTCGGCGGGTTATGGTTCCGCCATAACTTTGAAAACCCTGATGCCATCATCCCGATGATCGGGGTCCATTATAAAAACCTGCGGGTCGGATACAGCTATGATTACACTGTTAGCAAACTGAAAAGCGTATCTGGAGGGGCCCACGAGGTTTCTGCATCGTGGCAGTTCCCCTGCATTGAAAAAAGAAGGCACGTCAGGGCAATAAAATGCCCGCGTTTTTAGTTATTTATCCAAGATGTTAATAATTCCTTGTTCAATGGTCATAAAGAACCTGCTTTAATTCGGTCAAATATTTGCTATTTTTGAGGAATTCATGTAGGTTTGCAAAAATTTTCAACGGATGAAAATCAACAGATTATTTCAGGTAAGCGCGCTCACGGCTGCCATCCTTCTGGGGGGAGCCTGTAAAAAAGAAGCTTCACGCTCCACTGGTTGGGAATATAACAATCCTAAGAACGGCGGATTTGAAGTCCGGCCATTCGCCGATCAGCAGACCGGACCCGGCCTGGTGTTCATCGAAGGCGGGACCTTCACCATGGGCAGTACCCAGGATGACGTTATGTTCGAGTGGAACAACAGTCCGAAAAGGGTCACTGTTTCCAGTTTCTACATGGATGAAACCGAAGTGCGTAACCTCGATTATATCGAATACCTCTACTGGCTGAACCGTGTTTATACGACCGATTACCCGGCCGTTTACCGCAAGGCACTGCCCGACACCCTGGTGTGGCGCGATAAACTTGCATACAACGAACCCCTGGTTGAGTATTATTTCCGTCACCCGGCCTACCGTAACTATCCGGTTGTAGGCGTTACCTGGGTCCAGGCAAACGATTACTGCCAGTGGCGAACCGACAGGGTCAACGAAATGATGCTGATCAAACGCGGAATTCTCTCCATGGACCCGGCACAAAAGAATGAAAACAACTTCAATACCGAAGCTTACCTTGCAGGCCAATACGAAGGCCTGGTCAATAAATCGCTGCCCGACCTGAATCCCAACGGTACCGGCACACGCAAAGTAAAGATGGAGGATGGTATCCTGTTGCCAAAATACAGGCTGCCGACCGAAGCGGAATGGGAATATGCCGCCCTCGGCCTCATCGGGAACACCCTGTATGAAAGGGTGGTTGAACGTAAAAACTACCCGTGGAACGGCAACTATGTCCGTACCAATGAATCAAGATATTACGGAAGTTTCATGGACAACTTCAAACGTGGCAAGGGTGACTATATGGGCGTTGCGGGTAACCTGAACGACGGTTCCGATATCCCTGCAGCCTGCGGCTCCTATTTCCCCAACGATTACGGCCTGTACAACATGGCAGGGAATGTAAGTGAATGGGTACTCGATGTTTACCGTCCGCTGAACTCCTTCGAAGTTTCCGACCTCCGCCCCTTCCGCGGCAACGTTTTCAAAACCCCCGTGCGCAATGCCACCGGGGCTCTTGAAGAAAAGGACAGCCTCGGGCACATGAAGTACCGCGACATTACGACAGCCGAAGCCATGAACCGCAAGAACTACCGTAAAGCTGACAATATCAATTACCTCGATGGCGACTTTGCCTCGAACATCGACAACAACGTATGGAAAGAGGGTGGCAAGGATTCAAGCGCCACGAACCTCATGTATGAATATGGCATGAGTTCTCTTATCAGCGATCATGCGCGCGTATACAAGGGCGGCAACTGGAAGGACCAGGCATACTACCTGAGCCCCGGTACACGCCGTTACCTCGATGAGAACGACGCATCGGATGCCATCGGATTCCGTTGCGCCATGACACGCGTCGGCGGATCAATTGCCGGGAGATAATGATCATAAAAAAGAATTAAGCCCCGTTTCGTTTACGAAGCGGGGTTTTTTATTTATTTTGTTGCCTCTTTCAAACACCCATGACTGAACTGATCAGCAAACTCTACCCCGTTTTCCTCAGGCACCCTGTCGTTTCAACCGACAGCCGGCAGGTGGCGCCGGGATCCCTTTTCTTCGCACTCCGCGGCGATTTATTCAATGGCAACGAATTCGCCGCGCGTGCCCTCGACCTTGGCGCAAGCCATGCAGTTGTTGACGTAGCGAAATACGCATCCGACGACCGATATATCCTGGTCGATGATGTTCTCAAAACCCTCCAGGAACTTGCCTGTCATCACCGGATGCAGTTTGCCGTCCCTGTACTGGCTATTACCGGTACCAATGGAAAAACCACGACAAAGGAACTGGCCTATACGGTCCTCTCTTCGAAATACAGGACAATCGCGACCCGCGGAAACCTGAACAACCATATCGGCGTTCCCCTTACCCTGCTCAGGATGACAGGTGAAACGGAGATCGCCCTGATCGAAATGGGGGCCAATCATCCCGGGGAGATCGATTTCCTGTGCCGGATCGCTCGCCCGGATTTCGGGCTGATTACAAACATCGGGAAGGCACATCTCGCGGGATTCGGAGGATTTGAAGGAGTTATCCGCACCAAAACAGAAATGTACCGGTTCATCCGCGATAACGGGGGCACCATTTTCCTGAACAACCGCGATACATTGCTGAAGGAGCATGCCGGGGATATCAGGAGGGTCACCTACGGGGATGCCCCGGCCGACCTTACTGCCGGAAAATCGACTGCCAGTCCGTTTGTCACCCTCGGCCTTCTTTTCCGCGACAACACGGAACTTGCGGTTGAATCGAACCTTTACGGCATATACAACGACAGCAACCTGCTGGCAGCTGCAGCCATCGGGCAACAGTTCGGCATATCCCCCACCGGAATCAAATCGGCCCTGGAGGCTTACAAACCCGACAACAACAGGTCGCAGGTAACCAGGACCGGGCAAAACCTGCTTATTCTCGATGCATATAATGCAAACCCCAGCAGCATGGCCGCCGCACTCACCGCCTTTGCGTCTGCAGATTATTCCAACAAAATGCTGATCCTCGGAGACATGCTCGAACTGGGAAATGATTCGGACAGCGAACACCTCCGGGTTCTTGACCTGGCAAACCGGTTGGGATTTACAGAAGTTTTCCTGGTCGGTCCCGAATTCACGCGACTAAACACAAAACGCGAAAACCTCTGTTTCCACGACAGCGAACTGGCCAGGATGTGGCTGGACCACCACCGGATTACCGGTGCAACCATCCTGATCAAGGGATCAAGGGGTATTCAGCTGGAAAAAGTGGTCGACACGCTTTGACAAAAATCAAATTCCGCCGCACTTTGAAAAAATCGAAATACAGGGTCATCGGTTTGATGTCTGGCACCAGTCTCGACGGGCTCGATATTGCCTGCTGCACCTTTATCCGTATTGGTAACAGCTGGACCTATCGAATCGAATGTGCCGAGACCACGCCCTACCCGGCCCCTTGGCGGGAGGTTCTTTCAACCCTTCAAACATCCACTGCCCTTGATTTTGCGGCAGCAGACGCTGATTACGGGCACCTGCTGGGCACCCTTGCGCGGACTTTCATGGAAAAGTTCAGCCTACGGCCCGATTTCATCGCTTCGCACGGGCACACCATTTTTCATCAGCCCGGACTGATGCTTACCTCCCAGATCGGGAGCGGTGCATGCATCGCTGCCGAAACCGGCCTCCCGGTGATCTGCGATTTCAGGTCACTCGATGTGGCTCTGGGCGGGCAGGGAGCTCCCCTGGTGCCAATCGGCGATCAGCTCCTCTTCGGTTCCATGGATTTTTGTTTAAACCTCGGGGGCTTTGCCAACATCTCCTTCGACAATAACGGCAGCAGGACAGCCTATGACATCTGCCCCGCCAACATCGTGCTAAACCACCTGGCGCAGCAGGCGGGCCGCGAATTCGACCCCGGCGGACTCATTGCTTCCGGGGGAACCATTGACCCTACCCTGCTGGAACGGTTGAACACCCTCCCCTTTTACCGGCAGTCGTTCCCGAAATCGCTCGGCAGGGAGTGGGTGGTTCAGCATGTTTTCCCCTTGCTTTCGGGTTCCGGTTTGCCGGTCCACGACCTGCTGGCCACCTTCTGTGAGCATATTGCCATCCAGGTTGCAGCAGCCGCCGGCGATAAACCGGGAACCAACATGCTGGTGACAGGCGGCGGGGCCTTCAATGATTTTTTAGTGAGCCGCATCCGGCATCATTCAATTCCCGGCATCCTGATCCCTGACCCCGACACGGTGAACTATAAGGAAGCGCTGATCTTCGCCTTTCTCGGCCTTTTGAAGTGGCGCAACGAGATAAACTGCCTGAAAAGCGTTACAGGAGCCACCCGTGATTCATCAGGCGGCGCCATTTACTGAATCCTGAACCCCTCATTTGATGACCTACCCGCAAACCTTAGCCTACCTTTATGCTCAACTGCCGATGTACCATCGAATCGGCGCCCAGGCATACAAATCCGACCTTGTCAACACCATCGCCCTTTGCGATATGCTGGGCAATCCGCAAAATTCATTCCGCACCATCCATGTTACCGGCACCAACGGAAAAGGTTCGGTATCGCACATGCTGGCATCCATCCTGCAAACCGCCGGGTTCAGGACCGGCCTTTATACTTCGCCACATCTGAAGGATTTCCGCGAGCGCATCCGGGTCAATGGCAGGATGATCCGAAAAAGCAGCGTGACCGGTTTTGTAAAAACTTACCGCGATCAGTTTGAGATCATACAACCCTCGTTTTTCGAGCTCACTGTCGGTATGGCTTTTGACTATTTCAGGAAACAGCAGGTCGAGGTGGCCGTCGTGGAAGTGGGTCTGGGAGGAAGGCTTGACTCCACCAATATCATCAGGCCCGAGGTCTCCGTAATTACCAATGTAAGTTTCGACCATGTCCAGTTCCTCGGTGACACCCTGGAAAAAATCGCATTCGAAAAGGCCGGCATCATCAAACCAGGCATCCCGGTGGTGATCGGCGAAACACAGGATGAGCCTGCACCGGTCTTCATTAAAAAGGCGATGGAAATGCACTCGGAGATCGTGTTTGCCGACCAGGTTTTCAACGTCCGTAATTTCCGGTCGGAACGGATTGGCAACGAAGCATTCCGGGTCATGGACCTGCACAGGATGGAGGAATTATGGCTTCGTAACCTTGTTTCACCGCTCCCGGGTATTTACCAGTGCAAAAACATCATAACGGTGACGGCCGTATGTGAAATGCTCGGAAAGGCAGGGCATGGACTATCGCAGGCAATCATCCGCAAGGGGATCGGGGATGTAATCAAAAACACCGGGCTTGCAGGCAGATGGCAAACACTGGGCCATTCACCGCTGACCATATGCGACACGGGGCACAACGAAAGCGGCCTGGCGGAGGTTGTCATGCAGATCGCCAGTACGCCGCACCGCCATTTGCACTTTGTTTTCGGCGTAGTGAACGACAAGCACCTTCCCCCGATTCTTCAGATCCTCCCGAAAGATGCAACTTATTATTTCTGCAAACCCGGCATTCCGCGCGGGCTCGAAGCCGCCCTGCTGCAACAGGAGGCCGCTGCAAGCGGTTTGCACGGGGAATGCTATCCTTCGGTGAAATCAGCCCTGGAGGCGGCACGGGCGAATGCTGCAATAGATGACCTGGTATTTATCGGGGGCAGTACGTTTGTGGTGGCCGAGGTAATATAGTGGAATGACGAATGACGAGTGACGGGTTAGCCGCCGGAGATGAGGTGAAGCACATGGACTTCATCGCCGTCGTGGACCTCGGCCGTTTCGTAAGCTGTTTTTTTAACCAGTTCACCATTGATCCTGATCACCAGCATCCTAAATGTAAAGTTCTTGTATTTAAGCAGTTCATTGACCGTAAGCTGTTCACCCGGTATCTCTTCCGCATTATTGTTTAAAAAAATTTTCATACTATCATGTTAGCCTAATTTTCAATAATTTCGCTACCTAACAAAATCTCCAGCACCACATTGGCCTGCATGTTTGCGACCATCCCGACCCGGGGAGCGATGGGTGGGAGGTCAGGACCGATTTCAGACACCTCATCACCACAAATATAAATGTTCCCGGCCCTGCGGCACCGGATATCATTATTCATTCCCCAGCCGGCCATTCCCAATCCGACCACGAGTGGTATCCCGGGCATGGTTTCAAGAATCGTTTCTATGAACATCTCTTTCTGACCGGCAAGGTCAAATGCTTCCACGATAACCCCGCATCCGGCAAACACCCCGGGAATATTACCTGGTGTGAGTTTAAGATCACGACCGATGACATTCACGGCCGGGTTGATCCTCAGGATATTGGCACTGAGTGCATCAACTTTTTTCATCCCGACCTGGTCGATAAAATAATATTGCCGGTTCAGGTTGGAAAAACTTACGATGTCAAAATCGGCTACGACCAGGGTTCCTATCCCCACGCGGGCAAGGGCAACCGCACAATTGGATCCCAGCCCGCCGCAACCGGCAATGCCTACTTTCCTGGTACTGAGCAATGTTGCGATCTCGTCGAATGTCATCGTTCAGGGATGGTTAATAAAGGAATTTCTTCAATCAATCCGTTAAGGTCGTTATAAAACGAATCTCTTTCAACCGGTCTCCGTTTTGACTCAGTGATCATGGCGACCATTTCCGAAACAGTCATCACCGGGTTCTGATCCCTGGCTCCAGCCAGGGAATAGATCCGTGTCGAATCGTTGATGGTCCCGTCAAGGTCATCGACCCCGAAGGAGAGGGATACCTGCGCCAGTTTACGGCCCACCGCAGGCCAGTAGGCTTTGAGATGAGGAAAATTGTCGAGGTAGATCCGCGCAACGGCGTACATTTTCATGTCCTCAACCACGGAGACTTCGGGTACGGCCGACATGGCATTGTTGTCATTGTGGAATTTGAGCGGGATAAAGGCATTGAACCCGCCCGTCCGGTCCTGTAACTGCCGCAATCGTTCCAGGTGATCGATGCGGTGGGCGTAGGTCTCAAGATGGCCGTAAAGCATGGTGGCATTCGAAGGAATTCCAAGTTTATGAGCAGTTTCATGAATTTCAATCCAGGTTTCCGATGAGGTTTTCATGCCGCAGATCTCACTTCTCACCGATTCATCAAAGATCTCAGCCCCTCCTCCCGGGATGGAACCCAGTCCGCATGATTTCAGGTAACCTAACCCCTCCCCGATCGTCATTCCCGATTTCCTGATCATGTAATCAAGTTCTACGGCCGAATAGGCCTTTACATGCAATGCCGGCCTTTCGTCGCGGATTCTTGCGATCAGGTCGCCATAGTAGCGGATATCCCGGTCGGGATGAACGGCCCCTGTAATGTGCAATTCCGATACCCCGGCCACTTCATTCCTGACCTTCCCGATGATCTCATCCATTGTCAGTTCCCATTTCGTGGCGCTGAAATGATGGGAATAGGAACAAAACCGGCATTTGTTGACACAGATATTTGTCGGTTCAATATGGAAATTCCGGATATAATAGGCCTTGTCCGCGTTCTTTTTCACCCGGACATGGTCGGCCAGCAGGCCCAGGAAACCCATCCCGCCATGGTTAAACAGGGCAATTCCCTCTTCCTGCGAGATCCGTCCCCCACCTGTTACTTTCCGGGCAATTTCCTTCAGGTCGCCGGGTATGGCGGTATTCCTGGCTATATTTAGCAGTTGCTCTTCCTCCATGAATAATAGGTCATTGTTTGATGATTTTCCGCACAATCCGCCGGACTCCGTCGCTGACCTGCACCACGTAGAGACCAACCGGAAGGCCCGAAAGGTCAACCTGGTAAACATCTGCAGCCCTTTTAAGTTCGCGGTTCAGCACCTGGTTGCCATATACACCTGTGATCATCACCCTCAGTGATCCGGAGGGGATGCCGCCGGTGCTCATATAAAGAATGTCGCTCACCGGGTTCGGATAAAGGGATATCCAGTCCTGCTTCGCCGGTTCTTCAACCGAAAGGGCCCAGCCGTTCATCGCCATCACATTGGTATTCAGTGGGTCGAGCCAGTATTTTAATACCTTAGTTGAATCGGTCCCGTTTTTATCCCAGTCATAGGCGAACTGTCCATAATAGTCGGGCGAGTTCAGGGCGCTGGAATCGCATGATGATTGTCCCCCGGTAAGGGTGCCAACCAGTCTTCCCATGTTGTCGAAGAGCGGCGATCCCGACGATCCACCCTCGGTTGTTCCGTGCCCGTCGGCCGTACCTATCCAGTTTACCTGCCAGTGCGAAAGGAAGGCACCGCCGTTCCAGTTGGATGGCTGGAGTTGCGCAGTATAGGTTGAAATCTTCTTGATATCGCCGGATGGATGGTGAATCCCGACTCCGGAGGGGCTGGGGGTTGTGACGTCGCGGTTCCAGCCGTTGTAATATACATTATAAGATTTGGGGACCAATGATTGAAGCAGGACCAGGAAAAAATCGGATCCCGTCAGACCGCTGTTTCCGCCGTGTGCGACCATGGTGGCCCCGGTCAGTGATTTCAAGGCCGGTTCAACCGTTGGATTGGCGCAGGCGGTTCCCTCATAGTTGAAATAAAAGATCCACTGGGTGAGATCGGTGGCAGTAGACTGGTTGCCGCAATGGTCGGCTGTAATCAGGTATGGTTTGCCATTGTTCAGCGTGTTGTTGATCATTGATCCGGTACACCAAACATTCTGGGTCCCGCGTTTCACCTGTACCCGAACCACGCTCCTGACCTGGTTCTGCCAGGTGGCGCCCTCGGCACAATGGACATTCACCTCACATTTCCCTGCAGTGCCGAAACCTGTTTTAAGCCCGGAATAATCGGCGATGCCGCGGTATGCATAGGCCACCTCATTGATATGCAGTTCGGGCGCTCCGGTGCCGGCGGGAGCATCATATTCCAGGGTGAGCTGTTCGCCATGGATCAGTTCGGTGGCAAAGGTACCCGCGCTATTGTTGTTCGCTTCGGTGAAGGCGCCGATCATCCGGGTTCTTCCGGGGTTGTATGCAAAAAGCCTGGCACCCTCTGGCATTCTGAAATGGTCAAAATAAAGGGTAAGCGCCCGGGCACCGGCCGCCCTGATGGTGATCCTCCACACCCCGGTACCGTCGGGAGCGGTCGACCAGTGACCCGTTGCGTCTATCCCGAGGTCGACTGCAATATTTACGGCAAACCGGTAAGGGACCGGGTTGTCTTTGTCCTCAAGCGCGAGCTGGTCTGTCGCCGGGGGGGCAAGACTTATCATGTTTATCGTATCAACCGGCATCGCTACCGAGAAACTTACCGGCACACCTCCCTGGCTTAACTGTGCAGATAAGGTACCCGGGCAAATGACATACAGAAGAGATACAAAAACCAGGATGAGACGCAGTTGTAACTTCATGTGGGAATGTTTTGATTAGTGGACGATTGAAACTTTTCGGGTTACCCGTTCGTTGCCGGAGCTTACCTGTAACAGGTACATCCCCCCGGGGATGTATCGGGTGTCAAGCAGCATGTTGCCGCTAAAAGCCGGATTGTCCCATGACCTGACCCTTTCGCCGAGCGTATTGAAGAGTGTGGCCGTAACGGGTGTTTGAAAAGCCCTGCCACACGCCAGGTTGATATAATCACCGGCAGGATTGGGGAAGATGGTGATTTGCACCAGCGAGGAATGTTCATCCACCCCGACAGCAGATGTGATCGAAATATCATCGAGCATAAGGACGAATCCGTCATTGGTAACGCACTGGATCCCGATATAGACGTTCTGGTGGGTGTAAACCGACAAATTGTAACTCCTTTTGGTCCAGTCACCGGGCGCCGATTCCGGAGCTGCCGTCAGGGGGACAAAGCTGGAAGGTGCCAGGTCGGTGGTTGAAACCGCTACATTGTACATTTCATAACCAAACTGTGGGTTGAACGTTTTTACCCAGAATTCCATCAGGGGACTGGTCCCCAGGGTCATCCGGGGGGTGATCAGCCATTTGTTGTTTGGATTCTTGGGTGGAGTGGAAGAAAAACAACATCCCATTTTCAGACCCGAATGGGCCGTCATGCTGGTCATCGGAGGGATGGTATTGGCCGGGTTAAAACAGATGTATGCCATGGGATAATACGCATTCGGAAAGGTTACCGATGTGACGCCATAGGTATTCCCTCCCCCGACATCGTTCACCGTCCATGGATTGAAAGAGAGGGTAAAATCGGCAAGCGATTCAAAATCAAGAGACATGGAAGACGGAAAGGCGGTCACTGAAATGTACCCGGAACGGGTTATGGAATCGCTGGTGGTGCCATTGGTGACCTTCAGTTGAACCGGGTAACTCCCCGGAAGATTGTAATGAATTTTAGAAGGAGACTGAAGCGAGGAGGATGACGGGCTGCCCCCGGGAAAACTCCATTTCCAGGAAGTAGGCGTTCCCGACGACTGGTCGGTGAAGGTAACGCTGTCGCCCGCCATGAGAGACACCTTGTCGGCGGCAAAGTCGGCCGTTAAAGCGGTTGTTCCATGCGTTTTCACCTCCAGGTCGTCGATCATCATCAGGAAATGGTCGTTCGACACACAATGAATGGCAACATAAACCTTCTGGTTGTTGTAACCGGCAAGTCCGAAAATCTTTTTTGTCCACGCTAGGGTCGTCTGCAGCGGCTGGCTTCCCGAGATAACCGTGAAGTTTCCGGGGCTATTGCCGGTTGTTGAAACGGCCACAGTATAATTATCGAGTCCATAGAGATCATTGTACGATTTAATCCAGAATGAGAATGTCCCGTTGGTGCCCAGCTGTATCTGCGGTGAGATAAACCAGTCGTCGTTCGCCGGAGGGTTTGAATTAAAGCAGGCACCGAACCGCAACCCCCCATGAGGCTGGATGGCCTGGTCGGCTGACATGGAGGGACTGACCTGGGCCGGGTTGAAAGCCAGGAATGCCATGGCTTCCGTCTGGTGCGGGAAATTATAGTTGGTAATACCGTAGGTGCCATGCTGGTCAACATCCTTTACCGACCAGTCGTTAAAGGTGAGAGAAAAATCGGCAACCGATTCGAAATCCATGGTATAGGTATCGGGAGCCTGTCCGGAGGGAGCAAGGTTGAAGACGGCGCCCTGCGACGAGGTGAAATTATTACTTCCGGGAGCAAGGTTGTTCAGATAAAAAAAACCATCCCAACTCCCGCCCAGACCCCAGTTGAAGTGGAAGAAATCGTTCCCCTGGTAACCATCGCAGATAAAGTAACCGCCTGATGTCCCGCTACCACCATGATAAATCAACGGGTGGGCTGCATCCAGTTCTGTCTTTAGCATAGACAGCCATTCGGCAGTCGTGAAACCCGACTTCCATTTCCATAAAGCAGTGGCGGGGAAGCTGAAATATTTTACCAGGGCTGAGTCGACAACAGAGGAGTCGGACTGCGAACCCTGGACGCCATAGTTCATGTTCTGGGCAACGCCGCACTGGTATATCAGGGTTGAAACGTTGTCATTTAGGCTGCTGATTGTATCGGGCATCAGCGAAAAGTTGTAGGAGGTGGCCCCGAAATTGGCATATTGAATCCCGTATTTTGGATGAACGTACCCGTGTTCTCCGGTCCCATGGGCGGGGTAGTGATAAAATTTCATAACCTGGGCCATGGCCGTGGCACCCGATCCCGCAAGCGCATGCAGGCAAGAATTGTGAGCCGACGTGTCGTTCGGGCATCCGGCATTGCAGAAGCATCCCTGGTTCCACCGGGTCAGGATCAAAGGGGCAAGGTCGTGGGCGGGTTTTACGGGGGAAATTACAGGTGCCGTTAACTGGTTCCAGCTTTGAACCACCCCGGGACCGGGATCGGTATTGTTATGGATCATTTCGAGGATTCCTCTTTCAATTTCCTGGAGAAAATTCCTGCAGGAAAGCGGAATCGCAGCAGGGGTTGATGTGCCTGTAAAAGAATACCCCAGAACCGGTGGAATCCGGTCATCGGCGGCAACCAGGATAAAGCCACCTGTCGCGGCAAGCTGAAACCGGTAATACAAACGAAGTTTTTCCTTAAAAAAAGGGTTCTCCTGTATGCCGGGGGTGCTTGTCTCCGTGTCTGCGACGAGCGCGGCAGGAAAACCATGCAGGATGCAGAAATTTTGCGCGACGCGGATGGCCGTTGCTGAAGTAACGCCTTTGCCAAACAGGATAACAGGAAGCAAAAGGATGGCGAGCAAGACAGGTAAAATTCTCCTGGTTTTCATTTTAATAAATTACATTTTGAAAATACAAAGGTAATGTTTTCAGATATGGTAAAAAAGGCTACTTTTATGCTCTGATAAAAAATAGCTACCCTAACAAATAATGTCCCATGACCCAGACGATTACGCTTAAGAAAGATCCGCCGGCAATACTGCGCTGGATCGTGCTGATTTTTATCAGCCTTGCCATGTTTGGCAACTATTACATTTATGACTGTATCAGTCCGCTTGCCGACGTGCTGAAAGCCCAGCTGCATTTCACCGATGCGAACCTCGGACTGCTGCAGGGGATCTACAGCATCCCGAATATTTTCATGGTACTGATCGGCGGGATCATCATTGACAAAATTGGGACAAAAAAGGCAGTTCTGATCTTTGCATGCCTTGTATTTCTTGGGGCGCTCTTTACCACGGTCAAGGGCGACATCGTGTGGATGGCCACCGGCAGACTGATCTTTGGGCTCGGGGCCGAATCGATGATCGTGGGCATCACGACTATCCTTGCGCGGTGGTTCAAAGGAAAAGAACTTTCGTTTGCCTTCGGTCTGAACCTGACCATTGCCAGGATGGGGTCGTTCCTCGCCCTCAATTCGCCGACCTGGGGCAAATCGCTTTTTGTGCACTGGCAGAAGCCATTATGGATTGCCGTCGGCGCAGGAGTCATTGCAGTTGCAACCCTTGCGATCTACTACCTGATCGACCTCTATTCTGAAAAAAACTTTGCTTTGCAGAAAGAAGGCAACCAGGACAAAGTAATCCTGAAAGACCTGTTCAAGTTCGGAAAATCATTCTGGTTCATTACATTGCTATGCATCACCTTTTATTCGGCCATGTTCCCTTTCCAGACCTTTGCCGTGAAATTCTTCAAGGATGTGCACCTGGTCGGACTGCCCGACGATGTTGCCCGCGGGATGGGGGGATTCCTCTCGAGCCTCCTTACACTTTCGGCCATGATCCTTACCCCGTTGTTCGGGTTATTATCCGACAAGATCGGTAAACGTTCCCTGCTGATGATGTTCGGCTCGCTGCTCATCATTCCCGTATACCTGGTCATGGGGTATGTCACCCACACGGTGGCGATGTCGCCTGCCGTTATAAAGATTTTCTCGGCATCTGACCAGAGTACCGGATTCCTTGGCGGTGTCGTCTATTTCGGGAAAATGATCAGCGCCCTTTTTACCTATTTTCCAAACATCGCTATCCCGATGGTCATCATGGGCATCGCCTTTTCACTGATCCCGGCCATCATGTGGCCTTCGGTCGCTCTCATCGTCGACCATTCCAAACTTGGAACAGCATATGGCCTGATGACCATGATCCAGAACATCGGGCTTGCCGGGTTCAACCTCATGGTAGGATGGGCCAATGACAGTTCAGGTGCAAGTGCAGCGAATCCCGGGGGCTATCACCTGGGCATGTGGATCTTCAGCAGCCTTGGGTTTTTCGGATTGTTTTTTGCATTCATGCTGCGTCGCAATGAAAACGGGCCCAATGCCCATGGACTGGAGTACGGTACAAAATACAATAAAAGACCTGAATGATGCGTGTCCTGGTAGTTTCTGCCACAGCGTTTGAAATCAGACCCTTCCTCGAAAAACTCCACCTGGCAGGGAAAAAGTCTGATCAACTCTCATGTTATCAGTACAAGCAGGTCAGCATCGATGTTTTGATTCCCGGCGTCGGGATGGTCGCTACGGCTTATTATCTTGGCAAACAATTTGCAATTCAACCATACGACCTGGCCATCAACGCAGGGATCGCCGGAACCTTCAACCGGGATTTGGCACTGGGGTCAGTGGTAAATGTCGTTGAGGACTGCATTCCCGAACTGGGCGCTGAAAATGGGGAAAATTTCCTTTCCATGTTTGAACTGGGCCTCGCTGATCCTGATCAGCCTCCATACCGCGGGGGCAAACTCGTCATCGAACCCATAACAGACCAGGGGATGTACGGGATTGAGATCATCACAAAACTGCCCAGGGTCAAAGGGATCACCTCAAACACTGTAAGAGGGAACCTTCGGAGCATCGCCCGGATCCGGCAACTCGCCGATGCCGACCTGGAAAGCATGGAAGGGGCTGCTTTTTTTTATGCCTGCCTCACTGCCGCTATACCCTGCCTCCAGATCAGGGCCATCTCCAACCTGGTGGAAGAACGCGACAAGTCGAGCTGGAAACTTGATCTTGCACTTAAAAACCTCAACCGGCTGCTGAGGGATTTGCTGAACAGCATACCCCCGGCCAGGTAGCGGTCAATGAACAGGACATGAAAACTACTATTCCGATACAATTGCAACAACACTCCTCTTATCAAACTCGCATGATAACGCTCGCACTTTCTCCCTGCCCAAACGACACTTTTATCTTTGAGGCGATCATACACAAACGGATCGATCTTGAAGGACTCAACTTCAGCATCAGTTTACACGACGTGGAGACGCTGAATCAACTTGCGATCGCAGGTGATACCGACATGATAAAGGTCAGCTTTTTCACCTACCTCCTGCTTCAGCACGATTTCATCCTGCTGGATTCAGGCAGTGCGCTGGGATTCGGCAACGGACCGCTGCTGATCAGCAAAAAAGAATACACACTGGAGGAAGTTCCGGGGTTGCACGTTGCTGTTCCCGGCAAATACACCACAGCCCACATGTTGTTCAGGATTGCAGCCCCGGGGACTGTCAACAAGGAGTTCATGCTCTTTTCACAAATCGAAGATGCCATCCTGAACGGGGAGGTCGATGCAGGGGTCATTATCCATGAAAACAGGTTCACGTACGAGCAAAAGGGGCTGAAAAAAATCAGCGACCTGGGGAATTACTGGGAAAAACTGACAGGTTCGCCCATTCCTCTTGGCGGGATTATCGCCAGGAAAGGGCTCGGTTATGACATGATCAACAAACTGAACAGGATTATGTTCCGAAGTGTTGAATTTGCGATGAAAAATCCCGGGGTGGTCATGCCCTTTGTGAAAGAGCATGCGCAGGAGATGGACGATGAGGTGATGCAAAAACATATCGGTCTGTACGTCAACGCCAATACCCTGAGCCTTGGCACCGGGGGACGGGTTGCACTCGCGAAGTTGCAGGCGGTTGCCAATGAGCGGGGGATGATTAGTGAGGTAGCGAGGTAGCGAGATAGCGAAATAGCGAGGTAGCGAAATAGCGAAAAAGTGAAAAAGAAATATGAAGAGCAGGGATAACCTTGATGTTGCGGAGATTGGTGCGGCTTTTCGTTCGGCGCTTGCTGCGGGGATGATTCGTGAAGAGGATACTTCGGTTATTTTTTACGATCTCCGGTTCCTGGAAGAGAGAATCAGATATCTCGGATCGTGTTTCCCGCCGGGAACGCTCCACGCTTTTGCCATCAAGGCCAACCCCTTAAGGAAAATCATGGATTTTGTGAGGGAAACCAACCCCGGTTCGGGGGTCGAAGCAGCTTCCCTCGGGGAGGTTACCATGGCCCTGAAGGCGGGGTACCCACCCGCCAATATTGTCTTCGATTCCCCGGTAAAAACTGCCGGGGAGATTGAATTCGCCCTTCAGACAGGCATAAACCTGAACATCGACAACCTTTCCGAACTGGCGCGGGTCGCACATCATATTCCGGAACCCGCGGGATCGGTGGGCATCAGGATCAACCCACAGGTCGGGATTGGAACCATCGCCGGATCAAGCGTGGCCGGCAACTATTCAAAATTCGGTGTTCCCGTGAAATACCAGCGTGCCGCCCTGGAAGAGGCCTTTACAACCTACCCCTGGCTTACAGGGGTGCACCTGCATGTCGGTTCACAGGGATGTTCCGTCGGGATGCTCACGGAAGGCGTTGGTATCCTTTACGATTTTGTGCTGGAGATGAATGAAAAGCGTCGGAGGACCGGTCTCCCTCCCATATCGGTATTCGATACCGGCGGAGGCCTCCCTGTTGCCTATCACCCCGGCAGTTGCCCGGCGTCGATGGAAGTGTATGCAGCTGCAATCTCAGAAAGGGCACCCTTGCTTTTCGACCCCGATCATTTCAGGCTGATTACCGAATTCGGCCGGTGGATCTATACCAATCCAGGCTGGACGGTGAGCAGGGTGGAGTATGTAAAACAAGATCCCGGCATTAAAACAGCCATGCTCCACACCGGGGCGGACCTGTTCTTAAGGGAGTGCCTGAACCCGAAAGACTGGAGTCACGAATACAGTGTTTTTGACAAGTCGGGGAACCCAAAAACCGGCCTGGATGATCTGCCTTACAACCTGGCCGGCCCACTATGTTTTTCGGGTGACATCATTGCCCGGCATGTCAGCCTGCCAAAGGTCGATGAGGGTGATTTCCTGGTGATCCACGATACCGGCGGCTATACCTTCAGCATGTGGTCAAGGTACAACAGCAGGCAAACCCCCAGGATTGCCGGTTATCGTGGAGATCAATTCGAAATTATCAGGGAACGTGAAACCCTTGATGAACTGCACGCATTCTGGGAATAAACCTAGGCCCCCCGGTCTCCTTCAAACTGGTCATCCCTGTTCTTGAACAAAACGTTGAAGGTTGTCAGGCTTCCATAGATCCTGGTGATGTATTGCTGCATATCCACCTTCTCCTGGTCGGTCAACTCACTGGCATTGAGTTTCTGCTCCATCACGCGCAACCGGTCACGGACCATGACGATCTTGTGAAAGAAAGTTTCCATTGGAATCTCTTTTTCCTTGAGACCCGGCTCACCGGGAACCATGATAATCTTCCCCCCGGTCCATTTGGACCCGAGTGGCACAGTTTCCTGTATGTCGCTGAAACGCTGCAACACCCTGATCAAACTCTTTTCGAGTTTTTCATAGGTCACCATTTCCGATGGGGTCTCAACCAATTCAATGGTTTCAAGTCCCTCGTAATCACGGAGAATTTTGCGTGTTCCATGTTCAATGAAGGTTATTTCATATGCATCCGAGCGAACCTGGATGACCACTCCTTTACCGAATTGCGGGTGCCTGATCCGTGACCCGATCCCTAATATATTTTCCGACATCTGGCTGACAGGTGTTTAAGTTTGGAATTCAGAAAAAATGTGAATTCATAGCCCCAACCTTCGCATGATGCGCTTGTTGCGGTTCACATGAAAAAGTCCGGGATGGTGCTATTTACTTTTAACGCACCTGACAGAAAAACCTGCATTCTTGTCGTTGGTTCCCAATCCAAGGTCTTTGCGGCCATGTGCAAAAAGGACATTGTTCGCGACCGTGTCGTTGGTCTTATCGGCCGACCAGCAGCCTCCCCAGTAATTGACACCGATACAGGTGCCGTCGGGATGCCTGATCCCGCTCAAAAGGGGTGAAAACGGGCTTACACCCGGTGCACTCAAGTGACCGGGGACCTTAATGACCGTGTCCATGGCAATCATTTTCAATCCGGCCTCTCCGGGTCCGCCCAGTGTCTGGATAAGCACTCCCCATTCCTTGTCCGACGGCATGTGCCATCCCTTGGGACATGATGATTTGGCTGTTTTCCAGTTGTAAAGCCTGCCGAATGTTACCAGCATCGTGGAATCATTGTTATAAACCCAGCTGCCAACTTTGGCATCAAACCTCAGGTTTTCAGCCATCCACGTCTGGTTGCCAATCTTCACCCAGGCATAGATATGTCCGTCACGTGCATCGGTGAAGGTCCCCTTCGTCTGTCCGTTCAGCTGGGAGGATTGGAATAACAGGCTTGCCAGCAGCAGCATGGCGACGGGCAACACGGAGATAACTTTGATCTTTGTCATGGTTTTTCTGTTTAAAATTATGGATGTAAAAGTAATCAGAAATGAATAATACTTTACACATCCGGTTTTGTTTTCTTATTTTTGTACAAAAGATTCAGATATGATCGTAGTTACGGGTGCGGCCGGGTTCATCGGAAGTTGCATGGTTGGCAAGCTTAACAACAAGGGATACCAGGATATTATTCTTGTTGATGATTTCTCAAAACCCGGGAAACAACTCAATTTTGCAAAAAAAAGTTACCTGGAACTGGTTGAACGCAACTTGTTTTTTCAATGGCTCGATGGCCATCATAAGGCTGTTGATATCATCATCCACCTTGGCGCGCGCACCGACACGACGGAATTCAACAAGTTAATTTTCGACGAGCTCAACCTCGATTATTCGAAAAAAGTCTGGGAAGCCTGCGCCAGGTGGGCCATACCCCTGGTTTATGCATCATCTGCCGCAACCTATGGTGACGGGGCGCTTGGATACAGCGACCTGGACCCGGCCCTGAGTTTCAAACTTCAACCCCTCAACCCGTACGGCATCTCCAAGAATGATTTCGACAAGTGGGCATTGCAGCAGGAACATACTCCCCCGGTGTGGTTTGGCCTTAAATTCTTCAATGTCTTCGGCCCCAACGAATACCACAAGGGCAGGATGGCCTCGGTTGTTTTTCATGCCTTCAACCAGGTCCGGGCTGGCTCGGGAGATCATGGCAACGGAATGGTCAAACTTTTCAGATCGCACAACCCGGCCTATCATGACGGGGAGCAGTTGCGCGACTTCATATATGTCAAGGATGTAACCGACGTAATTTACTTCCTGATGAACCAGCGCGCCGGTTCAGGGATATACAACCTGGGGACCGGGAAAGCAAGAACATTTCTTGACCTTGTCAATGCCGTGTTTGCCGCGCTCAACCGCCCTCCCGAAATTGAATTCATTGATACCCCGGCCGATATCCGCGACAAATACCAGTATTTTACCGAGGCCGGGATGGAAAAACTGCGTTCTCTCGGTTATCCAAAACCCTTCTGTCCGCTCGAAACGGCCATTGAAGAATACGTACAGGGTTACCTCCTCGACAGCCTGAGGTACTGATCTCCTCCTGGTAGCGGGTTCCCGTAATGCGTTGATAGTGTCATTTCGCCAGTGTATTTCGTCATTATATTTATTCCCCGGCCACCTGTCCGTTGATTTTCCATTGACCTGCCCAACAATTGCACGGGCCGGCTTATCCATATTCACCCGGGAGTTCATCGTCCATGTGAAAAAACAGTCATTAACCGGTTGTATTTCCTGACTTTTCGATAAAAGTTAAAAAAAGTTAAATTTCCGGATTATTAGCAGGATGGTTAAATATATTATATCTTTGTCTATCTCAAACATTGCATTTTACCGTCAATGCCTTGATGACATGTACGGCATTGTGCCGGTTAAAATGGATTCCGGAAAAATTTCATTAAATGATGTTCCACCAATTTCTTTGGCTTAAAACACAACTCTCTGTAATGATCCAACCAGATATAAACATCCAACCAATCAACACATTATCCAACCAAAAACAAACATCGTATGAGAAAATTTGTACTGTTTTTCTTTACACTTTTAATCAGCATGGCGTCGATGGGGCAAACTGCCGCCCAATATACATTCGCCGCCACTTCGGGCACCTATACCGCGCTTAGCGGGGCCACACCGGTAACCGTTACAGGCTCCGCCGATGAGGGTTATTACAGTGGTATACCCATTGGGTTTAACTTCACTTTTGCCGGTACGGTCTATACACAGATCAATGTCAGCACCAATGGATGGCTGACGCTTGGTACTTCAGGGTCTCCGAATACAATTACAACTGCCGGGCTTACAAACAGTTTTGCCAGCCTGTACAGTACGCCAACCATAGCCCCGCTATGGGATGACAACGCTCTGTCATCAGTGACAGGTATTTCCTACATTTCTGCAGCAGGTACTGCCGGAAACCGCATCACGACGATCCAATACAGCACCTATTTATGGAATTACAATGCAGCCTCCGGGGTTCTTGAATTCCAGGTGAGGTTCTATGAAAACGGAAACAAACTCGACTTCATCTACCACCAGCTTGCAACTGCCCCCAACAGCGCAAGCGCTTCCATCGGGATTGCCAGTGCCAACAATGTTTTCCTTGCGCTGGACGGTTCAGGAACCAACCCGAATGCCTCAACGACTATCAACACCGTGACGATTGCCGCAAAACCTGCCGAGGGCCAGATTTACACTTTCACTCCTCCTATCGCCGGCACTCCGAATCCTCCGACGACCCCCAACCCGGCCGACCTGGCAACAGGGGTTCCTGTTAGTGGTACATGCACCTGGACTTTTGGCACAAACACCACCACCTATGACCTTAAATTCGGCCCCACGGGCAGCATGGTACAGGTTGTTACCGGTGCGGCAGCTGGCGCAAACGGCACCTATACCTATTCAGGTCTCACTCCCAGTGTCGGGTATCAATGGCAGGTCATCGAGCATAATGGGGCGCTCGCATATACAGGTCCGACCTGGAATTTTACCACAGCGTGTGTTCCATACGCAACATTCCCATGGACCGAGAATTTCGATGCAATGGGAACGGTTGGCGTCGGCCTACTACCTGCCTGCTGGGCTTCCTCCTCGCCTTCAGGAACTCCCTGGTATACGGGCAATGCAGCTTCAATTACCTATAATGATCCCTGTTCTTCACCGAATTACGTCTATTGTTATTATATTCCGAGTGCATCCGATAAATTTCTTTTTACACCCGGCTTTACACTCACAGCAGGCTCAACCTACAATTTCTCCTTTAACTGGGTTGGTGATGGATATTCCGGCTGGACCGGTGATGTTTTAGTCAACTCGGCACAGTCCGGAACAGGTGCTACTGCATTGGGTGCATCGTTCTTACTACCGGCAACCACAACGACTACTGTTTGCACTCCGGCAGCAAGGACCTTTATTCCGGCCACAACCGGCACCTACTATTTCATGATCAGGGTCAACAACTCCAGTGTTCCCTACTACCTGGGCTTTGACGACTTCTCTCTTTCTGTGCTGTTACCCTGTTCAACCCCGCCTGCCCAGCCCACTGCTCTGGTCCTTACTCCTTCGACCATGTCGGTTAACGGTTCGTTTACAGCAGCTGCCGGAACCGACAAATACCTTGTTGTCAGGAGTCTCAGTTCGACCCTTTCCACCCCTCCTGTAAACGGGACTACCTACACTGTCGGGCAGGCCCTGGGCAATGGTTTCGTCGATTCTTACGGGGCAACCACCACCTTTACCTCAACCTCCCTGACTCCTGCCACCCCATATTACTATTTTATCTTCGCGGCAAACGATGTATCATGCGGAGGAGGTCCGAATTACCGGACCGCAACACCGCTCACCGGTAACACGACCACGGTAGCGCTTGTGCCCATCAGTGGAAACAAAACAGTCGGACCCACCGGGGATTTCTTCACCCTGACGGCCGCCTTTGCCTATCTAAATTCAAATGGTGTAAACGGACCATTAAACCTTATTCTGCAATCCACCTATGTTAGTTCGGTGGAACCTGCGTTCCCTATCCCCGTCCTGCCCATCCCGGCAGCCAGCGCGATCAATAAAACAACGGTTTACCCATCTGCTTCGGGCCTGTCCATCACCAGTGCAAGTACCACGGGAACGATCAACATGAACGGCAATACATTTGTCATTTTCGACGGCAGGGTAAATGCCACCGGGTCGACCAGCAGCCTGGTGATCGAGAACTCATCCACGACAGGCTATACCATTCAATTTGTCAACGGCGCATCAAACAATGCCATCCAATATTGCGTCGTTAAAGGAGCTTCAACCTCCCTCGCCAACGGAACAATCACCTTTGCATCCACCACCGGGATGACCGGCAACAACAACAACCTGATCGACAACTGCGAGATCAGGGACGGGGTTTCTGCCCCGGCGTATGCCGTCTATTCGTCAGGGTCGGCATCGCCGCTGGCTTTCAACCAGAACAACACGGTATCCAACTGCCTTATCCATGATTTCTATACAGCAGCAGGAGGCAACCCCATCGGGATTGCCATAATGGCCGGCTCTACTGCATGGACCATCAGCGGTAACAGTTTCTATATGACCACGGCTAAAAGCCCTACTGTTGCAGTTGGGTACAATGTCATTTTCCTGGCAGCCGGCGACGGTTACTCGATACTTAACAATTACATCGGGGGTTCCGCCCCGCTCTGCGGCGGAACGCCATGGACCCTCAACGGGAACGGCACGCCACCGACCATCGCCAATTTCATCTACGCCATCCGCTTTGCCGCCGGTGTTACCGTCAATCCAAGTACGGTTCAGGGCAATACCGTTGCCAACATGGTCCTTTATACGAATCCTACAGCCGCATCCATCTATTTTGTAGGGTTGCTTTCGGCCATCGGCGTTCAGAATATCAGCAACAATACCTTCGGTTCTGCAACCGGCACGGGCTCCATCTCAATCACCGTTGGGAACGGCGCCTATGCCACCACCTATGAGGGGATCGATTACCGCGGGAATTCGGGGAATGTCACGAACAACACTTTCGGATCCTTCACCATTTCCGGGGCAACTGGTTCCACATCAACCTATGCGCTGACAGTGCGTCCGTTCTCCGTAACACCATCTTACCAGAACGGTGCCATCGTGGTCAGCGGCAACCTTGCAGGCAGTCTCACCACCGCCAACAGCATCCAGACACCGGTCATGGCCTATCCACCGATGCAGCTGCAGGCTTTCTTTATTTCCGCCGCAGGAGCAGGAACCATGTCGGTTTCAAACAATACGGTTGCCAACATCAACAACCTGAGCTCATACAACGGTTCACACATTGTCGGAATTTACAGTGCAGGAACCGCCCTTCCGAACACACTCAGCGGCAATACCATCCGAGACCTGAGCACATCATCTACCAACACGACCATAGCCGGGATCGCCTCCATCGCAGGGATTTATTCACTGAACTCCGTCCCGGGATCTGTCATCCGGTCCAACAACATTTATAACCTGACAAACACGGATGGTGCTGCCGCTGCCGGGATTCACGGGATCTATTCGGGTCATACCGCAGGGAACCTGCTGATTGAGAAAAACTTCATCCACAACGTGGGAATGGCTTCTTCGAGTGCCACCGCCCAGGTCACCGGGATGTACCTCAACAACAGCGGGGCCTATGTAACGGTTAAAAACAACATGCTCCAGCTTGGCGTCAACCCCGACGGTTCCGCCAACACCTCCAGCGATATCATCAACGGTATATACGAAAGCGGCGCCACCGTCGACAGCATCCTGAACAACAGCGTCTTCATCGGAGGCGGACCGGGAGCAGTCACCACCGGGAACACCTATGCATTCAACAGTGTTCTCACTCCATCACTTTCAACACCGAGGGTGTGTATGGACAACATTTTCTACAATGCGCGTTCAGGAGGTTTAACCGGGAAACATTACGGGATTAAGATTGCCGGTACGACCATCTTCCCTCTTGGCGTGACCAGCAACTACAACCTTGTTATTGCCAACGGTGCGACCGGGGGAACTTTCGGCTATTTCAACGCTGCCGACCAGGCCACCTTCGCAGCCTATAAGGGAGCAACCAACACCGAAATGGCCAGCGGCAACGCCGACCCGAATTTTGTTGCCCCGACCGGGAACACCGCTACTGCCAACCTTCATGTGCAGAGCCCGACGCCCATTGAAGGTGCCGGGAAGTTTCTGTCAAGCGTAACGGATGACTTTGATGGAGCCGCCAGAAGTGGCCTTACCCCAACAGACGTAGGTGCCGATGCGGGGAACTATACCCTTTCGGCCGACGTATTCGGACCAAACATCTCCTATGTTGCCATGGGCAATGGGACAACCGCAAACCGGGTACTGACCAACTGGGCCACGATCACCGACAATGTTGGTGTTTCCACCGGGGCCAGCCTGCCAAGGATCTATTTCAAGAAATCGACCGACGCCGACGTTTTTGGTGGCAACACCAGCGCCGACAATGGATGGAAATATGTCATAGCGAGCAACTCATCGAGTCCGTTCAGCTTTACCATCAATTACGGCATCATCAACACGGGTGCTGTGGTTGCAGGCGACATCATCCAGTATTTCGTCGTTGCACAGGATGCAGCCAACAACCTCAGTTCGAATTACCTGATGGCAGGTGCCAGCGCCAATCCGCCGGTTCAGAACATCAATGCCAAACCGGCCAATTTCCAAACCTATACGATCGTTGCGGGAACCATCCCGACCACCATCACCGTTCCCGGCACCTATGCCACTCTTACCGCCACCGGCGGCGCCTTTGATATGATCAACCAGGGTGTCCTCGCAGGCAATACCACGATCAACATCACCGGCGACCTTACCGAACCGGGAACTGTTGCACTGAATGCATGGGCAGAAGATGTTCCGGGCGCCAACTACACCCTCACCATCAAACCCGATGCAACCACCCTCCGCACCATCAGCGGCACCGCAGTCGCCACCGGCGTTGCCATGATCAGGACAAACGGGGCCAGCCGCTTCACCATCGACGGGCAGGCCGGCAAGTACCTGACCTTCCGCAACACCAATGCAACTGCAGGCAACACCGGTCCGACCATTCAGTTCAATGGCGGTTCTCAAAACTGTTTCCTGAAAAACTCCACCATCGAGAACAACGGCACCACCACAACCTACGGGACGGTCAACATCGGGACAACCGGAATTAACACCGTTGAAATAAACGGGAACAACATCGGGGATGCAACGGGAGGAACGATCGGTATCCAGACGACGGGTATCTATAACTCCACCTTTACGAACTCCCTCCGGGTGATCAACAACAACATCTACAACTTTAAAAACTACGGACTGTATTGCACCACCGTGGCTGACGGAGCCGTCGTAACCGGCAACAGTTTCTATTACAACTCCGCCACTGCCTCCACTGCCACGCAATATTGCATTTACCTTATTGGTAGTTCGAACGGCCATACCATCAGCAACAATTATTTCGGGGGACAGTCGCCGCTTTGCGCCGGATCCGCCTGGACGAATTCATCCACCAATTCCGTTTACGGGACCTACCTTACCCTCGGTATTGCCTCTCCTGCAACCATTTCAGGAAATACTTTCCAGAATTTCAACAACGCCAGCACGGCCAGCCTTTATGGCATCTATTTCACCGCGGGTGTCGCAAACATTCTGAACAACATGATTGGCAGCACGACCGTTCCCGGATCAATAACCGGCGCCGGTTCAGCAGGCTATTTTTACGGTATCTACGGCGCACTTTCGACAACAGCTCCCTCCTCCATTCAAGGCAATACCGTCACGGGCCTGAACTACAACAACAGTTTGTTCACCGGTGGAATTTACCTCATGGGTCTCACCGGAGGCCTTGTGAAAGTCGGGACAGTAACACCCAATATACTGGGGAGCAATACCGTGGCAGGATCCATTACCATGGTTGGCACAGGTTCACTCTACGGTTTGTACCTCACTTCAACCAGCCCTGCCAATGCTGTTGAAAACAACATCATCGGTAACTGGTCCTTAACGGGAACAACCGGATCACCTTATGCAAGAGGAATGTGGATTTATTCAGCCAATGTAAAGAAGAATAAGATCTTCAACATTACCACCACCAATGCCGGCCTGACACCCTATATCTACGGCATCTACATTTACGGCACGGCAGGGATCACCAATGAATACTCCAATAACCTTATAACCCTCGACGGCGGACTTGCCACAAACCCAGTCATTTACGGGATTTATGACGGATCTTACACCACCGATTTCTTCAACCTGTATTACAATTCCGTTTACATCACGGGACCGGCAACAGGAACGTCGACCACCTATGCTTTCTACCGGGGAGTTGCCGCTTTCTATACGGTCAACAACAACATCTTCGCAAACAACCGGGTGGCCGGGGGAACGGGCAAGCATTATGCCGCCTACATCTCTTCCACCGGTGTATGGAGTTCAAATTACAACGATCTGTACTCTGCCTCCGGGACCCTCGGATATTACAATGCCGCCGACCAACTCACCATGGCTGCCTGGAAACTGGCCACCAGCGGGGATGCCAATTCTCCGAACGTTGATCCCCTGTTTGTTTCATCCACCGACCTGCACACCACGAAGCCGGAACTGAACAACTCAGGGATCGCCATCCCGGCCGTTACCACCGACTATGCCGGTATAACCCGCGGTGCAACCCCCGACATCGGGGCCTATGAATTTACAGGCATCCCTGTGGTCACCACCACACCCGCAACGGCGATCACCTTCACCGGCGCAACATTAAATGGTACTGTCATGGCCAGCAATGAAATCGTAATTACAAGTTTCGATTACGGGTTATCTGTTGCTTATGGAACGAACATTACAGCCGTACCAGTATCGGTTACCGGGCTGACCACCACCGCCATTGCTGCAACAATTACCTTGCTTAATCCCTGTACGGTATACCATTACAGGGCAAAAGGCATGATCGGCGCAACGCCTTATTACGGACTTGACATGACCTTCACCACTGGCAATGCCACCCCGACACCGTTAGCCCTTGCTGCAACACTGCTAACCGGAACAACGGCAACGCTGAACGGAACCGTGAATGCGAACGGGCTTTCAACTACGGTCACCTTTGATTACGGACTTACGGTCGCCTATGGAACAACGGTTCCGGGTGTTCCAAGTCCTGTTACGGGGGTAACTCCCAGTACCGTGCTCGCGGCCATCACAGGCCTCATTCCCGCCACAACCTATCATTACAGGGTTAATGGTACCAATACCTGCGGAACCGGCAACAGCCCCGACATGACCTTTACCACACCTGCAGTTCCGGCGGCGGTGATCACTACTGCAGCTACAGCGATTACTGCGACCTCTGCAACGCTCAACGGCACAATCAATGCAAACAATTCGGCAACGACCGTATCATTTGATTATGGTCTGACGATCGCCTATGGCACCAATGTCCCGGGCGTACCCCTAACCATTTCAGGAACCACCGTAACCGCTTCCCTTGCAAACCTCACCAGTTTGCTGCCAAACACCCTGTATCACTTCAGGATCAATGGCGTGAATGCGGGCGGCACTACCAATGGTAACGACCTGACCTTTACCACTGCAACGGCTCCCCCGACGGTTACCACGACGGCGGCGACACCGGTTGGAACCATAACGGCCACCCTGAACGGGATTGTCAACGCAAACAACCTGTCAACCACGGTAACTTTCGACTACGGAACCACAATCGCCTACGGAACCACCGTTCCCGGAGTTCCATCACCTGTAACGGGAAGTGCACCGACCAATGTAAGTGCAGCAATCGTTGGACTTATCACCAACACCACCTATCACTTCAGGGTTAACGGGACCAATACAGCCGGAACATCCAACGGTGGCGACCTTACCTTCCAGACAGGTTGCCCGATCCCAAGTGCTGCCGGTACCATAACAGGACCTGCCGCCGTTTGCCTGAATGGTACGGGTTATGTTTACACCGTACCCTCCATTCCGAACGCTACCACCTATAACTGGTCGCTGCCCACCGGCGCCTCGATCACGGCCGGTGCCAACACCAATTCGATCACCGTAAGTTACTCGGGGACTGCCGTATCCGGCAACATCACTGTTACCGGTTCAAGCATCTGCGGAAGCGGAACCGTTTCCCCGAACTTTGCGGTTACAGTAAGCGCAAGGCCGACGCCAACCATTACCGGGCCTGTTTCGGTTTGTGCGCTCTCCACCGGGAATATTTATACCACACAGGCCGGGATGTCCGGTTACACCTGGACGGTTCCCACGGGCGGAACGATCACTGCAGGAGCCGGGACCAACGCGATTACCGTTACCTGGAACACCGTAGGTGCCCAGACCGTCACTGTGAATTATAACAATGCAGGCGGTTGCGCGGCCTTAACCCCGACCATTTACAACGTCACGGTGAATGCACTCCCCGTGCCCACCATCACGGGACCTGCAACGGTTTGTGCTTCCTCAACCGGTAACGTATACACCACCCAGGCCGGGATGACCGGATATGTTTGGTCCCTTTCAGCCGGGGGCACCATTACTACCGGAACCGGCACCAATTCCATCACCGTAACCTGGTTAACTGCAGGTACGCAGACCGTTTGTGTAAATTATGCCAACGCCAGCGGCTGTACTGCGGCCGCCCCGGTTTGCAATACCGTAACGGTCAATGCACTGCCTGCGCCGACCATTACCGGGCCCGCTTCCGTTTGTGTCAACTCCACGACCAATGTTTACACGACCCAGGCCGGTATGACCGGGTATACCTGGACGGTTTCGGCAGGTGGAAACATCACAGCCGGGAGTACGACCAACAGTATCACGGTTACATGGACAACCGCCGGTGCTAAAACGGTGACAGTTAACTACACCAATGCCAGCAGTTGCACTGCATCAGCCCCGACCTCCTATGCTGTTACCGTGAACGCCCTGCCGGTGCCTACCATTACGGGTACTGCAACTGTTTGCCAGTATTCGACAGGCGTGGTTTATACGACACAGGCCGGGATGACCAACTATGTATGGACCGTTTCTGCAGGCGGCATTGTTACCGCAGGTGGAACGGCTACCAGCAACACCGTTACGGTTACCTGGAATACCCCGGGTGTCAATTCGGTGTCGGTCAACTATACCAATGGCAGTGGTTGTACCGCGGCCACAGCGGCTTCGTTCGGTGTCACGGTCAACGCTACCCCTGTTCCGACCATCGGCAGCAACAACGCACCGTGTGTTGGTTCAACAGGCAACATGTATTATACCGAAGGTGGTATGACCGGTTACGTATGGACGGTATCTACGGGCGGAGCAATCGTTTCTGGCCAGGGCACCAGCGCCATCAATGTAACCTGGACGGGCGTTGGAGCACAATGGGTGAGTGTCAATTATGTCAACGGCACCTTGTGTACCGCTCCCACCGCCACAGTCTACAACCTGTTCGTCAACCCGATGCCCAACGCTGCAGGCGCCATTACCGGCACTGCCACGCTTTGCGCGGGAACCAATGGCGTAGCCTATTCCTGTGCCGAAATCCTGAATGCCTCCACCTATACCTGGACCCTGCCTGCCGGCGCGACCATCGCCACCGGTGCGGGAACCAAGAGCATCACGGTTAACTTTGCCACCACT
>Ga0073936_10001149_pt1 | contig 41244 bp, 42 predicted proteins | sample AliMusrvi5mmetaG_FD_87041 | JGI IMG/M metagenome (GOLD analysis project Ga0073936, IMG submission 87041) | Freshwater lake bacterial and archeal communities from Alinen Mustajarvi, Finland, to study Microbial Dark Matter (Phase II) - Alinen... | ecosystem: Environmental > Aquatic > Freshwater >...
GCCAAGCCCTCGTGGTCATCGTTGAGGGGCTCCCTGCGGGGCTCCCGATCACCGAGGCCGCGGTCCAGGCCCAGCTGGCACGACGTCGTCTTGGCTTCGGTCGTGGACCACGGATGCGCTTCGAGGTCGACGAGATTGTCCTCCTCGGTGGTATCCGCCATGGCAGGACGTTGGGCTCGCCGGTAGCGATCGAGATCAAGAACACCGAGTGGCCGAAGTGGACAGAGGAGATGTCGCCGCATCCTGGTCGACCTTCGTCGGTCCTCTCCACCCCGCGTCCAGGCCACGCCGACCTTGTCGGCATGCAGAAGTACGGCTTCGATGACGCGCGCGACGTGCTCGAGCGTGCCTCCGCCAGAGAGACCGCTGCCCGTGTGGCGGCTGGGGCGCTGGCCAAGGCGCTGCTGGCGGAGCTCGACTGCGAGGTGCTGAGCCACACCGTCCAGCTCGGAGACGTCCAGGTGCCAGCCGGTCGCCACCCACTCCCCGCCGACCTCGATGCGGTCGATGCCGATGAGGTGCGGTGCCTCGATCCGGAGATCTCCGGCGCAATGGTGACGGCGATCAAGGCCGCGGCTAAGGCAGGCGACTCTCTCGGGGGTGTCGCTGAGGTGGTGGTGCACGGTGTCCCGCTGGGTCTCGGGAGCCACGTCCATTGGGATCGCAAGATCGATGGGTTGCTGGCACAGGCTGTCATGAGCATCCAGGCAGTCAAGGGCGTCGAGCTCGGGCAAGGCTTCGCGCAGGCTGGCCAGCCAGGGTCCGAGGCGCACGATGCGATCTCGTGGGATCCAGAGAACGCAGCTGGCTCCGGCGGCTTCGCTCGGGTCACGTCGCGTGCGGGCGGGATCGAGGGCGGCATGACTACAGGGAGCCTGCTCACCCTGCGAGCGGCGATGAAGCCGCTCGCCACCCTCAATCGCCCTGTGCTCGAGACGGTCGACGTGGCCACGAAGGAGTCCACCGTCTCCTTCAAGGAGCGGACTGACGTGACCGCAGTCCCAGCGATGGGCGTCGTCGCCGAGGCCATGGTGGCCGTGGTGCTGGCCAGCGAGTCACTTCGCAAGTTCGGTGGTGACTCGATGGCTGAGCTCGTTCGAAACCGAGATGGCTTTCTGGCCACCCTCGGTGAGACGCCATCGGCTGCCCGAGGCGAGTGAGCAGAGCTCCCGGCCTGGCGCTGGTCGGTCTCATGGGCTCGGGGAAGTCAACCGTCGCAGGGCTTCTTGGCGAGCGCCTCGACCTCCCGGTCGTCGACACCGACGAGCTCATCGAACGTCGGGCAGGATGCTCGGTCTCGGCCATCTTTGCCGAGCGCGGCGAGGACGGATTTCGTGACCTCGAGCTCGATGCGCTGCGCGACGCGATCCGGATGCTGCCTTGCGTGATCTCGACGGGCGGCGGGGTGGTGACGACTGCCCGAGGCCGGGCTCTCCTCGCCTCGGTCCCACTCGTCGTGCACCTCGACGTGAGTCCAGCTGAGGCCGCCACCCGCCTCGCTCGCGACACGTCTCGTCCACTTCTGTCGGCTGACCCGCACGAGGCGCTCGAGCGCCTCCACCAGGCACGTGCAGCGCACTACGGCGAGGTTGCGCAGCTCGCCGTCGACGTCGATGCGAGGAGCCCGGAGCAGATCGCGGCCGAGATCGTCGAGCAAATGGAGGCGAGCCGATGAAGACCATCGGTGTTGGAGTGGAACCACGCCCCTATGAGGTGGTGGTCGGGCCTGGCGCTCGACATGAAGCGGCAGCGCTGATCTCGCAGCGGAGCCCGGGTTCGCAGGCGGCAGCTGTCATCACCCAGCAGCCGCTCATCGACGCAGGTTGGCTCAAGGGACTCGATCTCGGCATCCCCTTCGAGGTCATCGTCATCGAGGAAGGTGAGGACGCCAAGAACCTCTCGACGATCGAGCAGGTGTGCCGTCGTCTCGTCGACGCTGAGCTCTCCCGACAGGATCTGGTCGTCGCGTTCGGCGGCGGGCTGGTGAGCGACGTGGCCGGCTTCGCTGCAGCGACCTACCACCGGGGGATCGACTACCTCACGGTGGCGACCACCTTGTTGAGCCAGGTCGATGCTTCCATCGGCGGCAAGACCGGCGTCAACCTCCCAGAGGGAAAGAACCTCGTCGGTGCTTTCTGGCAGCCGATCGGGGTGCTCGCCGACACTGAGACGCTCTCGAGTCTCGCCCCGGGGGAGTGGGCCTGTGGTCGCGGCGAGATGGCCAAGTACGCCTTCTTGGGCAGCGACGAGCCATCCGCTGCCATCCTCGGGGAATCACTTGAGGAGCAGGTGGCGCGGTGCGCCGCGATCAAGGCCGACGTGGTCGCCGAGGACGAACGCGAGGGTGGTCGCCGGATGGTGCTCAACTACGGGCACACCTTGGCGCACGCCCTCGAGGCGGTCGGTCTCGAGGATCGGGCCGCAGGCGTGGATTCAGGTGCGGCTCGACTTCGTCACGGCGAGGCGGTGGCGATCGGTCTTGTGTTCGCAGCGGAGCTGGCGAGGCGGCTTGGACGCATCGATGCGGCCCGTGTCCAGCTCCACCGGACGGTGGTCGGCGGCTTCGATCTCAGCACCCAGCTGCCAGCTGGCGTCGATGCCGCATCGCTCGTGGGAGCGATGCGCCGCGACAAGAAGGCGCACCATGATCTCACCTTCGTGCTCGACGGCCCGGAGGGTGTCGTGCCCGTCAGTGGTGTCAGCGAGGAAGCGGTCATCGCTACGCTCAACGAAATGGGAGCCGGATCATGACGTCGAAGGTGCTCTTGCTCTCTGGCCCCAACCTTGACCTGCTCGGCGAGCGAGAGCCGGCGATCTACGGCACTGCGAACCTCGATGACCACGTCTCGACAGCACGCGAGGTCGCGCAGCGCCACGGTCTCGTCCTCGAGCATCTGCAGTCGAACCACGAGGGCGTCCTGATCGAGGCGATCCATGCCGCTCGAGAGGATGTCGCGGCGATCGTCATCAACGCAGGCGCCCTGACCCACACGTCGGTGGCGCTCCACGATGCCTTGGCGGCGTTCGACGGCCCTGTCATCGAGGTCCACCTGTCGAACCCGGCTGCGAGGGAGCCGTTTCGCCACACGTCGTTCATCGCACCTGTCGCCAATGGCGTCGTCGCCGGGTTTGGCGGCCTCGGCTACGAGCTGGCCATCGAGGCGGTCGCTCGACTCCTTGAGGAGGATGCGTGATGGCTGACCTTCGACCGCTCGACTTCGACCGACGACTTGATCGGCTCCGGCTGGCGCTTGTTGCGAACGAGCTCGACGGCCTCTTGGTGACCAACCTCACCAATGTTCGCTACTTGACGGGCTTCACCGGCTCGGCAGGAATCGTTGCGGTCACCGAGGCCGACGTGGTGCTCACGACAGATGGTCGCTACCGGACCCAGGCTGGCGAGCAGGTCGACGCCGCCGGGATCGGGGGACGTGTGGCAATCGAGATCGGGGGAGCTGAGGAGCAGCGGACTGCACTGCTCGAACGGCTCGCTGGGGCAGCTCGAGTCGGCCTCGAGGCCGAGGACGTGACCTGGGCACAGGCGGTGGCATGGCAAGAGCGCCTGGGGCGGGACGCCGTTCGATCAGCTGGCATCGTCGAAGCGCTCCGTGAGGTCAAGGACGGCGGCGAGATCGATCGCATGCGGCGTGCTGCCTCGATCGCAGATGACGCCTTGGCTGAGGTGCTGCCGATGCTGGCGGCCGCAGCCACCTCGACGCTCGAGGAGCAGGAGTTCGCCCTTGCGCTCGACTCGGCGATGCGACGACGAGGAGCTGAGTCAGTGGCCTTCGAGACGATCGTGGCCTCGGGCGAGAACTCTGCGAAGCCGCACCATCATCCCAGCGCCCGCCGCATCGAGAATGGCGATCCTGTGGTCGTCGACTTCGGCGCAACCTTCGAGGGCTATCGCTCCGACATGACGAGGACCTTCGTCGTCGGAGGCCTGCCCACCGGGAAGCTCAAGGAGATCTTCGACCTGGTCGCAACCTCTCAATCCGCAGGCGTCGCCGCGGTCCAGCCCGGGGTCACCACCGGCTCTGTGGACGCTGTCTGCCGAGACATCATCGCTGCAGCGGGCATGGCAGAGCGTTTCGAGCACTCGACCGGCCACGGCGTGGGGCTCGACATCCACGAAGCGCCGTGGGTCGCCGCCAAGGCCACGGCTATCTTGGAGCCCGGCGCCGTCGTGACCGTCGAGCCCGGTGTGTACGTCGCTGGAGTCGGCGGAGTTCGGATCGAAGACACCTTGGTGGTCACCGATGATGGCGCAGAGCCCCTGACCAGATTCACGAAGGAAGTTGTTGCCTGATGGCAGTCTCGACGAACGATCTCAAGAACGGCATGACCCTCGACCTCGGCGAGGGTCTGTTCAACGTGGTGGAGTTCCAGCACGTCAAGCCAGGCAAGGGTGGCGCCTTTGTTCGCACCAAGCTCAAGAACGTCCGGACAGGGGCGGTCATCGAGCGAACCTTCAGGGCTGACGAGAAGCTCGAGCAGGCGATCGTCGACAAGCGCGAGGCGCAGCTCTTGTTCCGCGACGGCGACGACTATGTCTTCATGGATCAGACGACCTTCGATCAGACGAACGTGGCGCCGTCCTCCCTCGGCGACGCAGTCCACTTCCTCAAGGTCGGTGACGGCGCCAGCCTGACGACGTATCGCGACGAGATCATCGGCGTGGAGCTGCCCGCCTCCGTTGAGCTGACGATCACCGAGACCGAGCCTGGCGTCCAGGGCGACCGGGTGTCTGGTGCTCGCAAGCCAGCGACCCTCGAGACCGGGTTCGTCATCCAGGTGCCGCTATTCGTGAACGAAGGAGACCTGGTCAAGGTCGACACGCGCTCCGGCGAGTACATGACCAGAGCCTGACGGCTAGCTGATGACGCCGGTCACACGACATGAGTCACGAGAGCGCGCCCTTGCGATCCTCTACGAGGCTGCACAGAAGCATCTCGACCCACGGGTCGCGCTCGCCGAGGCCACAGTGGCGCCCGATCCCTACAGTGAGCTGTTGGTCGGGCTCGCCAGCGAGCACGGCGACGAGGCTCGACGTGTCATCGAGGCAACCGCCGCCAACTGGCCGATCGAACGGATCGGGCTCATCGATCGCCTGGTGATGGAGCTCGCCCTCTGCGAGCTGCGCGGTGAAGATCCACCCCCGGTCGCAGTGGTCATCGATGAGGCGGTCGAGCTCGCCAAGACCTATTCGACGCCGTCGTCTGGCTCGTTCGTCAACGGTGTGCTCTCTGCCGCCCTGGCATAAGGACGCTCGAGCGATAGGGTCGGCGGGTGGCTGGGCACGCAACCCCGCAAGGGAGTGACGCATGACGGGCATGGGCGGTGGCACCCTTGGGGCTCGCAACGCACAGGTCACGACGCACTTCCTCTCGATGCTGCGCTGGCAGCTCATCGTGGTCATCCTCATCGCTGTTGGGGCAGCAGTGCTCGCAGCCTTGTGGCTGCGTCGACACCCGCTCCCAGCGGGCGAGGCACCTGAACCGGTCGCACGACGGATCCTGCGGGTTGGCTTCGGCGTGCTGTGGCTCGTCGATGGGCTGCTCCAGGTCCAGCCATCGATGCCGATCGGTCTGCCGACCCAGGTCGTCCAGCCGACCGTGGCCACAGCGCCCAGCGCGCTTTCCCACCTCGTGACCCTCGGGATCGATGCGTGGCTTCGCCATCCGACGGTCGGTGCAGTTGCCACCATCTGGATCCAGATCGGCCTGGGTGCCTGGTTGTTGCTGGCGCGAGAGGGGTGGCTCTCTCGAGCGGCAGGCTGGGCGTCTGCAGGCTGGGCGCTCGCGATCTGGGTGCTCGGCGCAGGACTCGGTGGCCTGTTCGTCTCGCCGGTGACGTGGCTCTTCGGGGCACCGGGTGCGACGTTCTACTACGTGTTCGCCGGCGTGTTGCTCGGTCTGCCCGCGGCATGGATCGCGCGAAAGGATGTCGTCACGTGGCTCGCCCGAGCGGTCGGCCTGGTGTTTGTCTGGCTCGGCGTGGTCCAAGCGCTCCCTGGTAGTGGCTTCTGGTCAGGTGGGACAGCGAAGGATCCTGGAGCACTTGCCTCAATGGCCCAGCAGATGGCCCAGCTCTCGCAACCTCGGATCACGGCGTCGACGGAGCGATGGTTCGCAACGGCGTCGCTCCACGTCTCACCGGTGTTCAACGCCGTCGTGGTAGCGGTGCTGCTCGGCGTCGGTGTGACGCTCATCGTCGGTTGGCCCCGGCTGCTGCGTCCGGCTGCATGGGCCTACGGCCTCCTTGCGCTTGTGACCTGGGTCGTGGTCCAGGACTTCGGCGTCTTCGGCGGCGTCGGGACCGACGTGAACTCGATGATCCCCTCTAGCCTGCTGGTCATCGCCATCTGCGTGGCGCTCACATCGAAGGTCGGCATTGAGGGCGACGAGCCAGCCTCGCCCGCGACCGATGAGACGACGCGGCGAACCCGAGTCGCGATGGCATCGGCTTCGATCGGGGTGTTCGCCTTCGGCTCCATCGGGATGCTCATCCTTCCGCTCATCCCGGGTGCATCGATCGACGCCGCGCTTGCCGCCGGATCCGATGTGGCGAGCCTTCAGGGAAGAGCGCCGAACTTCTCCCTGACCGATCAGGCTGGCCAACGTGTGTCGCTGGCCAGCTTCCGGGGCAGCACTGTCGTGCTTTCGTTCATCGATCCGGTCTGCACCTCAGATTGCCCGATCGAAGCGCAGGAGCTCAAAGCCGCATCGGCGCAGCTCGGAGGCTCGTCCAAGGTGGCTTTCGTCGCGATCAACTCGAACCCGACCTACCGTTCGACAGCATCGCTCCAAGCATTTGATGCGCAAGAGCGGATGGGTCAGGTCCCAAACTGGCGATTCCTGACCGGATCCTCCAGCGAGCTGCGACGTGTCTGGGATGCCTACGGCGTCGTCGTGACAAGTCTCGGGGCTGGCGGCATGGTCAGCCATGCCGAGCCGATCTTCATCATCCGTCCAAATGGCCAGCTCGCTGCGACGTGGGCTGCGTCGCTCGGCGAGCAATCGACCTCAGTGCTTGGAAGGTCCACCACGGCGCTGGTCGTGTCGCAGGTTCGGGCCACTTCATGAGCCGTCGTCGGGGGAGCTCGTGGGCCGCGCTGGGCGTCATCGTGCTGCTTGTCGGACTGCTCACTGCTGGCCCGAGTGGTGGCGCCACGCTTGCGGGCGGGATCTCGACGGCAGACGGGACTTCGGTCGCAGTGATACCGATGGGCCACTTCAATGATCCTGCGAACAAGTTCTTCGAGACCTTCACCGCTGGACCGGCTGGGTCGTGGGTCCTGACAACACCAACTGGCGTGGCGACCAACGGCGGCATTGTCGTCGCATCTCCTGGGGCAAACGCGGCGGCCGTACTGCCCTGGTATCTGCTCAGGTACACCGCGGTGCGTCCGCTCGACAGCGGGCATGCGGCAGGCGCCGGCGAGGTCCTCCCGCCATTGGCGGTATCGCCGACATCGCTCAGCGTTGCCTCAGATGGGAGCGTGGCCCTCGTCACGCGGCGCGGAGCCGTCATGGTGGGCCCATCACTTGCCGGGCCGTTCACGACACTGACTTCGGTGACCGCGTTGCGACGAACTCCCGCAGGTCGTCGCTGCGCCATCGTGGGCCTCACGTCGGTCGTGGCTGTGGCCGGGGGTCGCGACGTCGTTGGAGCCACCTGCACTCGAATGGGGAGCGACGGGATCTTCAGGCGAGACTCGAGCGGCTGGTACTCGGGGACTATCAAGGTGCGGGGACCAGTCAGCGTCCTACGCCTCGATGCCGGACCGAGTGGAACGTTTACCGGGCTCATCTCGATCGGAGGGGTGCATCCTGTCGTGGCGGCTGGACGAGTGACTGGCGGAGGGTTTGAGCTCGGTGGGGCCGTGCGGCAGCGCAGCAGCTCACTTCGCTCGACAGCGCTGGTGGCGGCAGCACCGGGTGCGCAGCCGTCGTACGTGATCGCTGCGGTTGGCACGCGCGGGGTCAGCGCAGCTCGCCTTCCTATCGCGGGAGTGGCGGCGCCTCTCGGTCCGGTCCTGCCCCGTGACGTCCAGGCGGTGGTCATGGAGACGGCATCGGCGACGTCTGGAGGTCCCGGGCGTGTCACAGCGTTCTCGGTCGAAGGCTCACTGCTCAAAGAGCTCACCTTGGCGCCGGCGGGGACGCGGTGGGTGGTCGCAGCGACTCAGCACATCGCAGTCCCGTACGGTTCTTCGCAATGAGCCACGTGATGGGTGTCGTCACGTCGATGCCCTCGATGCCAGTCCGCTGGTGGCCGAGCCCGTTGCTCTTGCCCATCGGCCTGCTGCTGCTGATCGAGGAGGTGGGGTTGCGTCGCCTCGCTCGGCGAATGTCTGCTCAGCGGGCTGCCACCTGGCGGCGGCGCGGGCTGCTGTACGAAGGGAGCCTCATCGCTCTTGGCATCATGGTCTCGAGCCCGCTCATGGGCCTCTCGATGCAGCACCTCTGGATCCACATGATCCTCCATGTGGTCGAGATGTTCTACCTTCCTGTTCTCCTGGTCTTCGGAGCGCCGTTCGTTCCTGCCCTCTTCTCGATGCCGGTCGGGCTTCGGCGTCGCGTGATCTCGTGGTGGCGCCTCGGCAGGTGGCGGTGGCTGACCAGGGGTTGGTGGCGGCTGCTGACGACGCCGGTGGTCTCGGTGCTCCTCTTCAACGGGCTGATGGTCCTCTGGCACATCCCTGCGGTCTTCGACGCCGCCGGTCGCCACGAGTGGGTGCACACGTGGCTGATGACGCCGAGCTTCGTGCTGAGCGGCTACCTGTTCTGGCGCGTCATCCTGCCCAGCCATCCGGTCAAGGAGCGTGGCTCGCTCAAGGTCCAGACCCTCAGCGTGATCGCAACAGCCTTCGTCATGTTGTTCCTCGCCATCTCTATGGCAGTGCTCTCTCGAACCGCCTGGTATCAGATGAACATCGAGATGCTCGGGCCATCCGAGGCATTCCACGATCAGCAGCTCGCCGCTGGCATCTTGTGGATCTGCGGTGACTTCTGGTCGATCCCAGCGCTCATCATCATCGTGCGCCGGGTGATCCAACGAGATGGCTCGCTGTCGGAGACCTTCGAGCGCTCGCTCGGTCGTGCCTGATCAGCTGGTGCCCTCGTCGTGTTCCTGGAGTTCGGCCAGATAGCGGTTCCACGCGATGAGGTCGGCATCGTCGCTCGCGGCGCTCTCGTCATCGACAGCGGGCCGTCGTGGGGGGGCGTTCGGATGGAGGAGCTTCCACCACATGTAGATGCCGAAGCCAGCGAGGATGGGCCACTCGAAGACGTATGCCCACGAGAGAGAATTGCCGCCGATCGCTCGCGCCACCTCGATGATGAAGGCGGGGATGCAGATGGCCAGGCAGAGCACGAGGCCGAGGTGGACCCGAGCAGCGTCCTTGCCGGTCAGACGGTCACCGTCGGGACTCGTTGGCTGCTCGTGACGCTCGCTCACAGCTCGAACCGTACCTGACGATCGATGAGCCGAGGTCCTTGACTCGATGCACCCAGAGGAGCAGAGTTCGCACCAGGCGAAGAACCGGCTCTTATGTCACTTTTATGGCATGCTTACGTTGCTCTAGTTTCGAAGGTCGCACAAAAAGGGGGGTGGAACCGTGAAGAAGACGTTGTGGACGATCGCAACCGTCCTCATCGGAGCGGCGCTCATCGCCGTGGTCGGTCTGGGCTTCCACAGCCAGTTCTACAAGGCCAAGGTTGGATGGACGAAGGCCCAGGCTGCGGGGACGGTCACGTTGGCGAACGGACAGGTCGTGCCGCACGTCGTTCTCAAGCTTGACAGCTTCCCTGACTCCTCGGGGATGTTCAATGGTGTGCCGATCCACAAGGGTGGCAACCCGGGGTGGCCAGCGTATGGCCCGTCGAACGAGTACTCGATCCCCGCCCACGCACTCGTCACGGTGGTCTGGGACCAGCGGGACTCGGGTGGCCAGATCAACAACCCCTACTTCGCCATCCCCCACGGCACGGTCGGCCCGATCACGCTGAACGGGAAGGCCATCAACCCGAGCGTCGGGATCGACCCGAGCAACGTGGGTCACACGTTCACCGTCAGAGCGGTCCCCGGGTACGACCCAAACTTCTTCCTCAGCGTGGCGGCACCAGCCGACGGTGATTCACCGGTTGACTCCTCGGCGCCACAGGTCATGAAGTTCTCGTTCGTCTCGCCGTCGAAGGGTCTCTATGCCTGGAACTGCGAGTTTCCCTGTGGCACGGGCATCGGAGGTTTCGGAGCTGTGATGGGTGCATATGGATACATGTCGGGGTACCTCCATGTCGTCTGATTCCACGCACGAGTTTCACGAGGAAAAGCGCGACGAGATCGCGGAGCAGGTCAACCCCTTCTTCCACGGCGGTCCGATCGTGCAGCGTCCGATCTTCAAGATCGGCATCATCTGGGCCATCTTCACCGTTGTCGGCGTCCTGATCGGACTGTTCGTTCCGGTCCACCTCCTTGATGGGGTCAGTGCCGCAGAGGGTCATGACGTGCTGTTGACGATCATCGTCTTCACGGTGGCGGCTGCCCCAGTAGCCGCGCTTGTGTATGCGATCGCCGCGTACAGCCTCTTGTCGTGGCGCAAGCGTCAGCCGGCTGATGGCACGCCACCGCCTGACGGTCCTCCCCTTCGGGGCCACGCAATCACCTCGGCGCTGTGGCTCGGAGGATCGGTGGTCCTCGTCCTGTTCCTGCTCATCTGGGGGATGTCGGAGCTGGCGTCAGAGCAGTCCCAGCAGACGAACGCCATCCGCGTCAATGTGATGGGCCAGCAGTGGCTCTGGACCTTCTCCTACCCTGGCACCAACATCAGCTCCAACACGTTGATGGTCCCTGAGGGTCGGCAAGTGATCTTCCAGGTGCAGTCCAAGGACGTCACCCACGGGTTCTATCCGGTGCAGCTCGGTGTTCAGATCGACGCCAACCCGGGCTTCACGACCCTGATCAGCTCGACGCCCAACAAGCTCGGTCGATTCGACGTGCGTTGCAGCCAGCTGTGTGGGCTCTACCACCCGTACATGTACACCCACGGTGTGGTCGTGACGAACTCGCAGTTCCTGAGCTGGCTCAGGAGCCAGGGCGCCTCAGCAACAGCGGTCAAGAAGTACTCGTTGAGCGGGAACTAGGGGAGGGGAGCACGTGACTATCACGGAGCACTACGTCGAGGACACCGTCCTCGGGCCGAAGGCGGGTGGCCTCTACCGTCGCCAGAACTTCTTCGTCGCACTGGTGACAGGGATCCTCGGTGGCTTCATCGGTTGGGTCATTGGGCAGGAGCTTCTCCAGGGCTCCAACTGGGGCACCGACATGACCACCACGACAACTGGCGTGGGCTGGGTCATCGGCTTCAGCGCCGGTATCGGCTCGTTCAACGCCATCTTCCGGTGGATCGCCGGGCGCGACGAAGATCGCGAGGACCAGCTCTACGGTGCGGGCGTGGGTCAGGGCTGGAAGCGGTACTTCAAGTTCTGCACTGACCACAAGGTCGTCGGCACCCAGTACCTCGTGCTTGTCATGGTGCTCTTCGGCGTCGGCGGAACGTTGGCCATGATGATCAGGACACAGCTGATCAGCCCGCACATGTCGTTCCTCTCTTCGCAGACCTACAACTCGATCGTGACCATCCATGGCATGGTGATGATCATCGCGACCATCATCATGGTCTCAGGTCCCTTCGCCAACTTCATCCTCCCGATCATGATCGGGGCAAAGGACATGGCGTTCCCTCGGCTCAATGCGCTGAGCTTCTGGACCGTGGTGGCGGCAGTCCCGCCGATCCTGAGCACGTTCTTCCTTGGTGGCGGTACCGATTCAGGTTGGACGACCTATGCGCCACTCTCGGTCCAGTCTCCAGCCGCACAGGACATGTTCTGTTTGACGATCATCACCTTCGTGGTGTCGGTCACGGTCGCTGGCATCAACACGATCACCACCACCGTCACCATGCGCACCAAGGGCATGACTATGGGACGGCTCCCGATCTTCGTGTGGGGTTCGATCGTCTCAGCCGGTCTCGGTCTCTACGCTATGCCGGCGTTCTTGATGGCCCAGTCGGCGATGCTCACCGACCGCGTGGTGGGGACGAGCATGTACGCCCCAGCGCAGGGCGGTGCAGGGTGGCTCTACGAGAACACCTTCTGGATCATGGGGCACCCCGAGGTCTACGTGATCCTGCTGCCTGCCGTCGGTGCGCTCATCGAGGTGGCGTCGACGTTCTCCCGAAAGCCGGTCTTCAGTTACAAAGTCATGGTTGGTGGGATCTTCGGCGTCGCCGGTCTTGCCATCATGGTGTGGGCTCACCACATGTTCACCACCGGGTGGGCGCCAACGCTGGCGGACCCGTTCATGCTGACCACCGAGCTGATCTCGATTCCGACGGGCATCATCTTCCTCTGCATCTTGGGCACGATCTGGCGAGGCAGCATCTGGACCAAGCTGCCGATGTACTTCCTCTACCTGTTCCTGTGGAACTTCATGATCGGTGGCGTCACGGGGATCTACCTCTCCGACGTCCCCGCCGACCAGTACTTCCACGGCAACATGTTCGTGACCGCTCACTTCCACTTCACCCTCCTTGGTGGAGCGATGATCGGTGCGACGGCCGCTGTCTGCTACTGGTTCCCCAAGATGACGGCCAAGATGCTCGATGAGCGAATCGGGAAGGTGGCGTTCTGGATCATCGCCATCGGCATCCAGATCACCTACTACGGCCAGTTCTGGGAAGGCTTCCAGGGCATGCCTCGACGGATCTCGAACTACGCCCCGATCTTCGCCAACGCGAACCTCATGTCGACCATCGGTGCCTACACGCTGATGACCGGCTGGCTCGTCTTCCTCTACTGCATCATCCACTCGTGGCGACACGGCGAGGTCGCACCGGCCAACCCGTGGCACGCCAAGAGCCTGGAGTGGATGGTGCCGACGCCTGTGCCGTTGGAGAACTTCCTGGTCGACCCGGTCGTCACCGCAGACCCCTACGGCTACGGCGAACCGGAACCGACCGCCGAACCTGATCGTGAACCGGAGCCTGCCGTTGCTGGTTCCTCGAGCCCCGAGGGAGGTGCGAGCTGATGACCGTCATCGACTCCTCCGACACGCCACCGCAGGGCGACGCCCCGCAGGGTCACGCCACCGAGGGTGGTCATCACGAGACGCCGGCGCAGCGCCATCAGAAGGAGCACATGGCGACGTGGATGTTCATCGGTGGCGACGCCGTGTTCTTCGCGCTCGAGATCTTCTTCTGGTTCTACCTGCGGAGCCTGAACACCACTGGCATGTGGATCGGGGCGAAGTGCTCCAAGCTCAACCCTTGCACCGATGGTCTCGGGAACCCGATCACGCACCCGATCCCGAAGGCGGCAATCGGCTACACGCTCGGTGTTGCGGCTCTCATCATCGTGTCGGCGGCCTTCATCTGGTTCGCGGAGATCCAGGGCAGAGACGGTGCGTCTCGCAAGGCGCTGACGCCGCTGCTCGGTCTCGGCGTGCTCTTCTCGCTGGCTGCGATCGGCCTGCAGTTCTACCAGTTCCAGGTGCTTCCGTTCACGACCATCGACGGCACCTATGCCTCAGTGTTCACCTTCTTCATGGGCTCGAACATCGCCCACTTCCTGCTGGTGGCCACGATCGGCACAGGCCTGATGAACCGGGCTCGGATCGGGAAGTACGACAACCACAACTGGTACCAACTCCACTTGGGACGCTTGTTCGCCGTGTGGGTTGCCTTCAGCTGCGCGGTGCTCGCCGTGATCGCATCGTTCTTCGCTTGATCTGACGCCATCGTCGTTGCGCCCATCCGGGCGCCGTCCACCTCAGCAGCCTCGATCGTGTGGCTCTGCTATGTTCGGAGGGTTGTCGTGAAGCGGGTCCCGTGAGGCCCGCACGACGAGGAGGAAGAAGTGGCTGATCGTGAGCGGAGGCATACACGCCCCCACGGCGCCACGTTCGTGCCCCACGCCGAGGTCCTCGCCGAAGAAGATCTCTCACGAGCTCTTCGAAGGATGGCCCACGAGATCATCGAACGGAACCATGGTCTTGCCGACGTGGTCCTGGTCGGGCTCCAGACCGGCGGCGTGCCGATTGCTCGACGCCTCCAAGAGCTCCTCCTCGAGATCGAAGGTGTAGCGCCACCGCTGGGCATCCTCGACGTAGCGTTCTATCGAGACGACATCGGATTGCGGCCGGTGCTCCCAGAGGCGGAGACCGACATCCCGGTCGATCTCACTGGTCGAGTGGTCGTCATCGTCGACGATGTGCTCTTCACGGGCCGCACCGTCCGAGCAGCGCTCAACGCACTCTCGGACTTCGGACGCGCGAGCTGCGTCCAGCTGTGCGTCGTGGTCGATCGAGGTCATCGAGAGCTGCCGCTCCGGCCGGACTTCGTCGGCAAGAACCTCCCCACCTCTCGCGAGGAGGCGGTCGACGTCTCGCTCGATGGGGTATGGCTCGGGAAGCTGGTCGGGCGATGAGCTCGGCTGCCGGGCAGCACCTGCTCTCGATCGGCGACCTCGACGCTGATTCGCTTGCGCAGCTGCTCGAGACCGCTGAGGCATTCTGCGAGGTCGAGCAGCGGTCGGTCAAGAAGGTGCCAGCGCTCAAGGGCAAGGTGGTGGCGTCGCTCTTCTTCGAGGAGTCCACTAGGACGAGGCTGAGCTTCGAGACGGCGGCGAAGCGCCTCTCAGCTGACGTGCTGTCCCTTGCGGTCGCATCGAGCTCGGTCAAGAAGGGTGAGTCGCTGCGCGACACCGTCGAGACAATCGAGGCGATGGGCATCGACGCAGTCGTGATCCGTCACCGATCAGCAGGCGCCCCGCACCAGGTGGCTCGGTGGGTGGATCGGGCACGCGTGATCAACGCTGGCGATGGATCTCATGAGCATCCGACACAGGCGCTCATCGACCTGTTCACCGTCCGGCAGGTACTCGCTGAGCGTGCTGGCATGCCGAGCCAGGGGAGCGGACTCGACCTGCTCAAGGGTCGCCGCGTGGTGATCGTCGGCGACGTCCGGCACAGCCGCGTGGCGCGCTCGGAGATCCTGGCCTACAACCTGGCCGGGGCGTCGGTGGCGATCTGCTCGCCAGGCACGCTGCTCCCCGACGAGGTGGCGGAGTGGCCCGTCGAGGTGCTCAGCGATCTCGACAGCGCACTCGGTGACGCGCAGGTCGTCTCTGTGCTCCGCATGCAAGAGGAGCGTGGCAGCGGCTCGTACGTTCCCTCGCTCCACGAGTTCACGGCGACCTACGGCCTCACTGATCGGCGAGCGGCCCTGCTCGGTCCTGAGACGATCATCACCCATCCCGGTCCGATGGTCCGGGGCGTCGAGATCTCCTCGTCAGTGGCTGACGATCCACGGTGTGTGGTGCGTCGCCAGGTCACCAGTGGCGTCCCGGTCCGCATGGCAGCGCTGTACCTCGCGCTCTCGACCCCAGAGGAGACACCTGGTGCCTGAATCACTGCTGATCAGAGGCGGCACGGTCGTGCACGCTGCCTCGACCGAGCACGCTGACGTCCTCGTGGTGGATGGTCGGATCGCGGAGGTGGCGGCGAGCATCGATCCTCCATCTGGGACCAGGGAGGTCGACGCCAGCGGCTGCCTGGTCGGACCTGGGTTGGTCGACCTCCACACCCACCTGCGCGAGCCCGGCGGCGAGGAAGCAGAGACGGTCGAGACCGGTTGTCGGGCAGGCGCGCTCGGCGGTTATACGGCACTGTTGGCGATGCCCAACACCATGCCTGCGACCGACTCGGCTGCGGTGGTCGCCCAGGTGCTCGACCTTGGCCGTGCAGCGGCAATCGATGTGGCGGTGGCGGGGGCGATCACCGTCGGGCGACAGGGCACGGAGCTTGCACCGCTGGCAGAGATGGCGGCCCTCGGCGTCAGGGTCTTCACCGACGACGGCACCGGTGTGCAGGATGCGGGGCTGTTGCTCAGAGCAATGCAGTACGCACACGGGATCGGCGCGACCCTGGCCGAGCACTGCGAAGACGAATCTTTGGCCGGCGACGGGTGCATGAACCAAGGAGCGCTCTCTTCAAAGCTCGGGCTACCAGGGCGATCTGGCCTCTCAGAGGAGGTCATGGTGGCACGCGATCTGGCGCTCGCGGAATCGACCGGGTGCCCGCTCCACCTCCTCCATCTCTCGACGGAGCGCTCCCTCGATCTCGTGCTCGAAGCACGGCGTCGCGGCGTGTCTGTGACGTTCGAGGTGACTCCTCACCACCTGTGGCTGTCGGAGGAGCTGTGCGCGACCTACGACACCGCCTTCAAGGTGCACCCACCGCTCAGGTCATCGAGCGACGTGGCTGCGCTCGTGGCTGCGCTGCGCGAGGGGAGCGTCGATGCGGTCGCCACCGACCACGCACCGCACCCACCGCAAGCCAAGGACCGACCCTTCGACGAGGCATCCCCCGGCATGCTCGGCCTCGAGCAGGCGATGGGCCTCACCTACGAGGCGCTCGGCGCTGACCAGAGTGTCGCTGTCGAGCTCTTCCGGATCCTCAGCCGAACCCCGGCCGAGATCGCCCACCTGACAGCCGAGCACGACCGCGTCGGCGGACAGAGCGCGCATGGCGGTGACATCGCTCCGGGCGAAGACGCCAACTTGGTCATCTTCGATCCCGACGGACGGGTCGTGGTCGACGGGGCGAAGCTCGCGAGTCGGGCTAGCAACACGCCCTACCAGGGGCGCACCATCATCGGAACGATTCGACACACCATCTGCGCTGGCCATCTGGTGGTCGAGGGCGGGGAGGCCACGACGTGACCAGGCGACCGACAGCACACCTGGTGCTCAGCGATGGGACGACCTTCGAAGGCGAGGCGGCGGCAGCCCTCCTCGACGGTGCGGTCATCCAGGGCGAGGCCGTGTTCAACACGGCGCTCAGCGGGTATCAAGAGGTCATCACCGATCCGAGCTACGCAGGCCAGGTCGTCGCATTCACCTACCCACAGATCGGGAACTACGGGGTCAACGAGGGCGACACAGAGTCGACGTCGCTTCATCTCGAAGGTGTGATCGTCCGCGACCTTCCACCCCTGCACTCGAACTTCCGTGCCACCGGCGGGCTCGAGGATTACCTCCGTGACGCTGGCGTCGGGGCCATCACCGGCATCGACACCAGGCGGCTCACCCGACACCTGCGCGATACGGGAGCCGTACCGTGTGCTGCGGGCACCGGCCCACTCGACGAGCTGGCATCCCTGGCTGCGGCCGCCAAGGGCACCGATGGTTGCGATCTCGCCACCGGGGTGTCGACCACCGAGCCCTATGTCGTCGGGGATGGCGAGCTTCGAGTGGTTGCCCTCGACCTCGGGATCAAGCGGACGATCGTGGAGCACCTGGCGCACTTCGCCACTGTGACGATCGTGCCCTCGTCGACCTCGGCTCAGGAGATTCTCTCGCTTGATCCCGATGGGATCTTCCTGTCGAACGGGCCTGGTGACCCCGGCGCGCTCCCAGCGATCTCGGCGACGGTGGCCGACCTGCTCGGCCAGCGTCCGATTCTCGGGATCTGCCTCGGCCATCAGATTCTCGCCCAGGCGCTCGGCGGCGAGACGTTCAAGCTTCCCTTCGGACACCACGGTTCGAACCACCCGGTCAAGAACCTCGCCACCGGCCACGTCGAGATCACCGCCCAGAACCACAACTACGCAGTCGTTGACGGCTCGATCACGGGTGCCGAGGTGACCCACCTCAATTTGAACGATGGGGTCATCGAAGGCATCAAGGTCGCCAGCGCAGATGCGGTCGGCGTCCAGCACCACCCCGAGGCTGGACCCGGACCCCACGACGCCACCTACCTGTTCGACGAGTTCGCAGCTCGCATTGCCACGCCGAGGAGCCACTGATGCCCGCCCGTCGAGATCTCTCCTCCATCTTGGTCATCGGTTCCGGGCCGATCGTGATCGGTCAGGCATGTGAGTTCGACTACTCGGGGACCCAAGCATGTCGGGTGCTCAAAGAGGAGGGCTATCGGGTCATCCTGGCCAACTCCAATCCGGCGACGATCATGACCGACCCGGCCACAGCGGACGCAACCTATGTGGAGCCGCTCGATGCGGACGTGCTCGAGGCGATCATCGCTGCGGAGCGGCCTGACGCCATCTTGCCGACGCTCGGCGGGCAGACGGCACTCAACTTGACGATGCAGCTCGTCGAGCGAGGCGTGCCGGAGCGCTATGGCCTCGAGGTCATCGGAGCTCGACCAGAGGCGATCGAGACCGCCGAGGATCGCGACAAGTTCAAACAGGCAATGACTGACATCGGCCTGGCTGTGCCTGAATCTGGCTTCGCGCACTCGCTTGAAGAGGCGATCGAGATCGCGCGGGGGATCGGCTTCCCGATCATGGTCCGGCCGTCCTACATCCTCGGGGGACAGGGGACCGGCATCGCTCCCGATGAGAGCACGTTCCAGCAGCTCGCCAGCGAAGGACTCGCTGCCAGCCCGGTCGGCGAGATCCTCGTCGAGCAGGCGATCGCCGGCTGGAAGGAGTACGAGCTCGAGGTGATGCGAGACGCGGCGGACAACTGCGTCATCGTGTGCTCGATCGAGAACTTCGATCCAATGGGGGTCCACACCGGGGACTCGATCACCGTGGCGCCGGCGCAGACGCTCTCGGACGTCGAGTACCAGGCGATGCGTGACGACGCCTTCGCCTGCCTTCGTCGAGTCGGCGTGGAGACCGGCGGCTCGAACGTGCAGTTCGCCGTCAACCCGGCGACAGGCGAGCGGATCGTGATCGAGATGAACCCGCGGGTCTCGCGTTCGAGTGCCCTTGCGTCGAAGGCGACGGGCTTCCCGATCGCCAAGATCGCGGCTCGCCTCGCGGTGGGGTACCTCCTCGACGAGATCACCAACGACATCACGACGGCGACACCGGCGAGCTTCGAGCCAACCATCGACTACGTGGTGACCAAGATCCCGCGGTGGGCCTTCGAGAAGCTGCCTGGTGCGGACGGGACGCTTGGCACGAGGATGCAGTCGGTCGGCGAGGTCATGGCCATCGGCCGAACATTCCCAGAGTCGCTCCAGAAGGCTGTCAGATCGCTCGAACAGGGTCGCACGGGGCTGCTCGGCGCAGCCGAGGACCCCTCGGTGGCGCGCCTGAGCGACGCTGAGCTGGTCGCGGCCACCGCCATCGCGACGCCCGAGCGGATCTTCCTCGTGGCGGCGGCCCTTCGTCGAGGCATCCCGGCAGCCGAGATCGTGGCCGCAACACGCATCGACCCATGGTTCGTCAGCCAGATCGAGCTGCTCTGCGATGCGGCGAGACAGATCGAGGGCCGCCAGCTCGGCGACCTTGACCGTTTCGAGCTTCGCTCTTTGAAGCGGCTCGGTTTCTCAGACGCCCAGCTTGGCGACCTGCTGGCCACAGACGAGCATGCCGTCGAGCAGCATCGTCGGGACCTAGGCATCGAGGTGACCTACAAGACGGTCGATACCTGCGCTGCAGAGTTCGAGGCGTTCACGCCCTATCACTTCGGCACCTATGAGGAGGAGACCGAGGTCCGGCCCTCGGACAAGGAGCGGATCATCATCCTGGGCTCTGGGCCGAATCGCATCGGGCAAGGCATCGAGTTCGACTACTGCTGCGTCCACGCCTCGATGGCACTTCGGGCGGCTGGCTTCGAGACGATCATGATCAACTGCAATCCAGAGACAGTCTCGACCGACTACGACACCTCTGACCGGCTCTATTTCGAGCCCCTGACCAGGGAGGATGTCCTCGGGGTCCTGGCTGCCGAGCAGGCCGCCAGCGTCGACGGGGGTCGAGTCGCCGGTGTCATCGTCAGCCTGGGCGGACAGACACCGCTCAAGCTGGCTCATGACATCGATCCGACGCTCGTCCTCGGCACCTCGCCAGCGTCGATCGACCTGGCCGAGGACCGCCAGCAGTTCAACGATCTGCTTGCGGCCAACGACATGGCGCAGCCACCAGGCGGCACCGCGACCACACTGGTAGGAGCCAAGGCGGTCGCAGCAGAGGTCGGCTATCCGGTCCTCGTCCGCCCTAGCTACGTGCTCGGCGGTCGCGCCATGGAGATCGTCTATGACGACGCCGGCCTCTCGAGGGCGATGACGACGCTGCTCGGGGTCGATGGGGCGGAGGGCGCGCTCGCTCGTGAGGGCGGCGTCTCTGAGGAGCGTCCGATCCTCATCGACCGCTTCTTGGAGGAGGCGATCGAGGTTGACGTCGACTGCCTGCGGGACTCGACGGGCGAGATCCTCATTGGCGGCGTGATGGAGCACGTCGAGGAGGCTGGGATCCACTCTGGCGACTCCGCCTGTGCGCTGCCACCCCAGACCCTGCCGCCAGAGGTGGTCGAGCGCCTCGAGGACTGGGCATCGCGGCTCGCCACGTCGCTGGGCGTCGTCGGGCTGCTCAACGTGCAGTTCGCCGTCAAGGATGGTGAGGTCTTCGTGATCGAGGCGAACCCCCGAGCAAGTCGCACCGTCCCGTTCGTGGCGAAGGCCACGGGGGTGCCGCTCGCCGCCGCAGCTGCTCGGATCATGGCTGGCGCCACACTTGAGCAGCTCCGTGAGGAGGGGATGGTGCCGGCAGGGAAGATCACACCGACCCACGTCAGCGTCAAAGAAGCGGTGCTCCCGTTCGGGCGGTTCCCGGGCGTCGACACGCTGCTCGGTCCTGAGATGCGCTCGACAGGCGAGGTGATGGGCGTCGACCGCACCTTCGGGCTGGCATTCGCCAAGAGCCAGATGGCGGCGGGCTCGAGGCTCCCCGCCGAGGGGACGGTGTTCCTCTCGCTGGCTGACCGAGACAAGGCTGCTGGCGCCGAGGTCGCTGCAGAGCTGGCCCGTCTGGGCTTCCGGCTGGTCGGCACCGTGGGGACCGCCGGCTTCCTACGCGACAAGGGGATCGAGGTCGATGCGCTTGTGGCCAAGGTCGGTGACGCCTCGATGGCCAAGGATGCCGTCGAGCTCATCGGTTCGGGCGCCGTCCAGATGGTCATCAACACGCCACGTGGCCGAGGCCCACGCGCCGATGGCGCGCACATCCGCGCCGCGTGCATCGAGCATGGCGTGCCCTGCATCACGACGCTCTCTGCGGCACGAGCCGCAGCGCAGGGCATCGCCGACTGGGCCGCGCATCCCCTTGAGGTGGCGACGCTCCAAGCGCTCCATCAGACGGGGTTCGAACCGAGGTGAGCCGCTCGCGCCCTCGCCTCTCGGTGACGGTAGGCACGCTCGAGCTCTCTGGACCGGTCATGACGGCGGCCGGGACGTCAGGTCACGGGGCAGAGCTGGCGGCCTACGGCCCCCTGGGTGAGCTCGGCGCAGTGGTGGTCAAGTCGCTCAGCGCGGACCCGTGGCCAGGCAACCCTGCTCCTCGGCTTCGGCCCACGAGCACCGGCATGATCAACTCCGTCGGGCTCCAAGGCCCTGGGCTCCGGGCGTGGATCGCCGATGACCTTCCGGCGCTTCGTGCGGCAGGCGCCACGACCGTCGTGAGCATCTGGGGACGAAGCGTCGAGGACTTCGCTCGTGCGGCGGAGCTCCTTGCGGGCGTCGAGGTGGCGGCAGTCGAGCTCAACGTCAGCTGTCCGAACCTCGAAGACCGCTCTCGCATGTTCGCCCACTCTGCCCAGGCGACCGCCGAGGTGGTCGGCGCCACGTCGTCGCTGGGCGTGCCCCGATGGGTCAAGCTGAGCCCGAACACCTCAGAGCTGACCGAGATCGCGGCTGCGGCGGTGGCTGCCGGCGCAGACGGGCTTGTCGTCGCCAACACCGTCCTTGGGATGGTGATCGACATCGAGGAGCGACGTCCCGCGCTTGGCAATGGTGGCGGCGGCCTCTCTGGCCCAGGCATCCATGCAGTGGCGGTGCGGGCCATCTTCGAGACGCACGCGGCACTACCCGAGACGCCGATCATCGGTGTTGGCGGCATCAGCTCTGGCGACGACGCGATCGAGATGGTCATGGCGGGTGCCAGTGCGGTCCAGGTCGGCACGGCTTCTTTGGCCGAGCCTCGGGCACCGTGGCGGATCCAGGCAGAGATAAGGCGATGGCTCGAGCGCCACGACGTCGAGTCATTGGCAGAGGTGAGGGGAGTGGCACATGGGTGAGCAGGCGGGGTTTGGCGATCGGCTGGCGGCCCAAGTGGCGGCGACCTCTCCGCTGTGCGCCGGCCTCGATCCTTCCCCCGCGCTCCTCGAGCGCTGGGGATTGCCAGACGGGCCGCACGGCCTCGAGGTGATGGGCAGGGCGCTGATCGAGGCGGTTGGGGGCGTCGCAGCGGCGATCAAACCGCAGGTGGCGTTCTTCGAGCGGCACGGCGCAGCTGGCATCGCCGCCCTCGAGCTGGTGATCGAGGAAGCGCATCGGGCGGGGCTCATGGTGGTGGCGGACGCCAAGCGGGGCGACATCGATTCGACCATGGCCGCCTACGGCAGTGCGTGGCTCGATGCGTCGAGCCCGCTGTGCGTGGACGCCCTCACCGTGGTGGCCTACCTCGGACTCGGTGCGATGGAGGCGGTGGTAGAGCAGGCCACCCTCGCTGGTCGTGGGCTCTTCGTGGTGGTGGCGAGCTCCAACCCAGAGGGAAGGAGCATCCAGGAGGCTGTGACGGCGGGGGGTGACAGCGTCGAAGCGTCGCTCCTGTCGGAGCTCGCTCGGCGCAATGGCGATGAGATCGAGCAGCTCGGGCGCTCGGTCGGGTCGTTGGGCGCGGTGGTGGGCGCCACCCGACAGGCTGGACGGCTCGACCTGCCCTCGCTCAACGGCCCCTTCCTCGTCCCCGGCGTCGGTGCGCAGGGGGCGACGCCACGAGACGTTGGTGAGCTGTTCGAGGGCTGCATGCCTGGGACCGTGCTGGTGAACGCCTCGCGTTCGATCCTGGCAGCGGGACCATCGGTGAGCGCGCTGGCGACCGCGGCGAGCGAGCTTGCCGGCGAGCTGACGCGTTCGGTTCCCTGAGAAGTCGTCAGACGGCGCTGATACGCTCCAGCCCATGCCGCAGCCACCCTCGCTCACGCCGGAGCAACGTGCCGCCGCGCTTGAGAAGGCTGCCCGCATCCGCAAGGAGCGAGCTGCCATCAAGCGCGACCTCAAGGAAGGCCGTCTGTCGCTCGCTGCAGCTCTGGACCAGGCAGCCGGCAACGAGGCGATCGCCAAGATGAAGGTGCTCGTCTTGCTTGAGTCGCTGCCAGCGCTGGGCAAGGTCAAGGCACGTCGACTTCTCGACCAGATCGGCATCGCTGAGTCCCGTCGAGTCCAGGGGCTCGGCTCGATCCAGCGAGAAGAGCTGCTGAAGCTTGCCGTCCGCTGAACCCCGCATCGTCGTCCTGATCGGTCCAGGCGGGACCGGCAAGGGCACGCTGGCTGAGCGACTGATCGCTGCGGACCCCTCGCTGTGGCTGAGCCGCAGCTGGACCACCCGTCCTCGCCGTGAGGGCGAGCCAGATGACGCCTATGTCTTCGTCGATCGTGAGACCTTCGAGGCACATGCCGCCTCTGACGGGTTCCTCGAGTGGGCGGAGTTCCTCGGCAACCTCTATGGGACCCCAGTGCCTGAGCCGACGATCGACCGGGACGTCCTGCTCGAGATCGAGATCGCAGGAGCCCGTCAGGTGCTCGAGCGACACCCGGATGCGACGGTGATCTTGCTGCTCCCACCTTCTGAAGAGGTGCAGGCAGCCCGCCTGCGAGGCAGGGGTGACCCTGAGTCGCATGTTGAGGCTCGCCTCGAGGAGGGAAGGCGAGAGGTCGCCCACGGTCGACAGATCGCTCACCATGAGGTGGTCAACGAGGACCTTGAGCAAGCTGTGGCCGAGATCCTCGGTATACTGGACTCCCTGCGGCAGGACTGACCTGACGCAGCCCCCACCACTCGAGGAGCACTTCCGATGGCAACCAAGCGCATGACCCTCATGGACCCACCGGTCGAAGAGCTCCTCGACAAGGTCGACTCGAAGTTCACCCTGGTGACGCTCGGCTCGAAGCGGGCCCGAGAGATCAACGCCTACTACCAGGGCCTCGGTGAGGTGCTGGGTCGAGTCGTGCCGCCACAGGTCACGAGCGTGTCTGGCAAGCCACTGTCGATTGCCTTCGAGGAGATCGCGCAGTCCAAGGTCACGTACCACAGGCCTGACGCCGAAGAGCTCGCTGCAGAGGCCGCCGCCGCTGCTGACGCCGAGGCCATGGGGGCATTCAGCACGGACCCCTTCTCGATCGTCCAGGCTGCAGAGATCCAGGACGTGCTCGGTTCGACCGCTCCTGAGTCCGACGACGCGAGCTGAGCCACCCGGCTCAGAGAGGGGGAGTGCGGTGTCGGCGCAGTCGCCCAAGCCCTTCATCGTCCTCGGTGTCTCTGGGGGCATCGCCGCCTACAAGGCGATCGAAGTCTGTCGTCAGCTTGTCGACGCGGGATGCCATGTCGCCCCGATCCTGACCGAGAACGCCACCAAGTTCGTGGCTCCACTCACCTTCACCGCGCTGGCCTCAGAGCCGGCGCAGACGAAGCTCTACGACGGCAGCGCTGCCATCCCGCACACCCGGCTCGGCCAGAGCGCCTCGGTCATCGTGGTCGCACCAGCCACCGCGCACCTGATCGCTCGGATGGCTGCCGGCCTGGCCGATGACCTCCTGACGGCGACGCTGCTCGCCACCCGTGCCACGGTGATCGTCGCGCCAGCGATGCACACCGAGATGTGGGAGCAGCCGAGCGTCCAAGACAACCTGGCGACGCTGCGATCGAGAGGCGTCACGGTGGTCGAGCCAGAGGTCGGTCGACTCGCAGGAGGCGACGAGGGCGCCGGCCGATTGGCCGACCCGGGCGTGATCGTTGCGGCGGTGCTCGACGAGGTGGCTGCGCCCAGGGCAACCGATCTCGCAGGCACCAAGGTCCTCGTCAGCTCAGGCGGGACGAGAGAGCCGATCGATCCCGTCCGATTCTTGTCGAACCGATCCTCTGGCAAGCAGGGCCATGCAATCGCCGCTGCTGCTGCCGAGCGCGGCGCTGAGGTCGTCTTGGTGACGACGATGCCCCAGACTGCGCCGCACGGCGTCGAGGTCGAAGCAGTCGACACGGCAGCACAGATGAACGAGGCCATGGCACGGCACGCCAGGGTCGCTGACGTTGTGGTGATGGCGGCGGCGGTGGCCGATTTTCGCCCTTCACAGGCTGCGAGCTCGAAGGTCAAGCGTGAGCTCGGCACCCCTGAGATCGTGCTGGAGCCCACCGAGGACATCTTGTGCGGACTCGTCAAGGCACGCACAAAGGGCCAGATCATCGTCGGCTTCGCCGCTGAGACAGACGACGTGCTGGCCAACGCAGCAGCCAAGCTCGACCGCAAGGGCTGTGACCTCTTGGTGGTCAACGACGTCAGCGCGCCGGCGGTGGGCTTCGACCACGACACCAACGCGGTGCACATCCTCGAGCGAGGCGGCGGCGTCGTCGAAGTGCCACTCGCGTCGAAGCGTGCGGTCGCGGAGTCGGTCTTGGATATGGTGGTGCGCCACCTCGGCGAAGATGAAGGGAAGAAGAGCTCATGAGCAGGCGCTACACGTTCACGTCGGAGTCGGTCACCGAGGGCCACCCTGACAAGATGGCGGACCAGGTCTCCGACGCAGTTCTCGACGCCATGCTCGAGCAGGACCCGGCAAGTCGCGTCGCCTGCGAGACCTTGTTGACCACCGGCATGGTCCTCGTCGCCGGTGAGATCACCACCAAGGCCGTCGTCGACGTCCCGAGCCTCGTGCGCGAGACCGTCAACGAGATCGGCTACGACGATGACGCCAAGGGATTCAATGGCAGCTCGTGCGCCGTGCTCGTCACCTTGGACCGCCAGAGCCCCGATATCGCCCAAGGCGTCGATGCTGCCTTCGAGCTTCGCTCCGGCTCTGGGGGCGAAGACGTCCTCAACGGGCAGGGGGCAGGAGACCAGGGGATGATGTTCGGCTTCGCGTGTGACGAGACGCCGGATCTCATGCCGCTCCCGGTCTGGCTGAGCCACCGCCTCGCTGAGCGTCTGACCCAGGTGCGCCGGAGCGGGCAGCTCGGGTACCTGCGTCCCGATGGCAAGACCCAGGTCAGCGTCGTTTACGAGGATGGCCGACCTGTCGCCATCTCCACCGTGCTGATCTCGACCCAGCACGCTCCTGGGGTCGATCTCGAGGGAACCCTCCACCCTGACCTCGCCAACGAGGTGATCCTGCCGCTGCTGCCGGGTGATCTCGACACCGAGGGGGTCCGCATCCTCACCAACCCCACCGGCATCTTCGAGCTGGGCGGCCCCCATGCAGACACCGGTCTGACTGGGCGGAAGATCATCGTTGACACTTACGGCGGCATGGCCCGCCATGGTGGTGGTGCCTTCTCGGGCAAGGACCCCTCCAAGGTCGACCGCTCCGCCGCCTACGCCGCTCGATGGGTCGCCAAGAACGTGGTGGCCGCCGGGGCGGCGAGCAGGTGTGAGGTGCAGGTCGCCTACGCCATCGGCGTCGCACATCCCGTGTCGCTCCTCGTCGAGACCTTCGGGACCGAGAAGGTCGACCCCGTCGCCATCGAGAAGGCCGTGAGCGAGACCTTCGATCTCCGGCCGGCTGCCATCTCGCGGGACCTCGACCTTCGTCGCCCGATCTACAAGAAGACGGCTGCCTATGGGCACTTCGGTCGCGCCGAGCGTGAGTTCACCTGGGAGCAGACCACCCGAGCGGACGACCTCCGCCGGGCACTGGGCCTGTAGCAGCGTCGGTGGAAGGCGAGGCAGGCCCTCGGGTCGTCTCGGTCCTCACCGAGGTGGCGGCGCTCGATCGAGCGTTCGACTATGAGGTGCCTGCAGGATTCACCGGCCCACTCGAAGTAGGGAGCCGGGTGAGAGTTCCGCTCCACGGTCGCTCAGTGCGCGGCTGGATCGTCGGCGAAGGCGGGCAGCATCAGGAGCCCAAGGAGCTCGCTCGCTCACTCGGGGTCGGACCACCGGCTGACCTCGTCGAGCTGTGCACGTGGGCTGCCTGGCGATGGGCCTCGACCCCAGCGCGATTCCTTGCCACCGCGTCACCCGACACGATCGTCGCCCGGCTGCCGTCGCCACCTGCCTTCCGTCCACCTGCTGACGCCGTGAGCCCGCTCGGGCTGCTCGGCGCCGAGGTCGCAGCGAGTAGCGAGACCCGCGTGGTCGAGATCGGTCCAGCCACCGATCCCTTCGAGCTCGTGCTCGGGATGCTCGGGACACTGGGATCCAAGATCAGCGGCGGGCAGAGCGTGCTGGTGATCGTCCCCGGTCTCGCCTACGCACGCCGGTTGGTGGTGCGACTTGGGCGCCGGGGGATCTCGGCAGTCGATCTGGCCGACGGCTGGGATGCCGCCCGTTCCGGGTGGCCGGTGATCGTGGGAACGCGAACAGCGGCGTTCGCTCCGGCTCCTCAGCTGGCGGGCATCGTGGTGCTCGATGCTGATGACGATCGGCTGCAGTCTGAGGGCGCGCCAACCTGGGCAGCAGTCGAGGTTGCGATCGAGCGAGGGCGTCGCGCCAAGGTCCCTGTTGTCCTGGTGTCGAGCTGTTTGACGCCACGGCTGGCTGGCCTTGCCAACCGCACGGCTGCAGGTCCTCATGAGCTGGCCGGCGGCTGGCCCCGCATCCTTGTCGCAGATCGTCGGGGTGCGGACCCGCGAACCGGGCGCTACTCAGACGAGATGGTCACGGCGGCACACCGAGCACTCGCCGAACAGCCCGAGGGTGTTGCGGTGGCGTGCATCCTCAATCGCACAGGCCGAGCCCGGCTGCTCGCCTGTCGGTCGTGCGCGGCGCTGGTGCGATGTGAGCGATGTGACGCATCGGTCTCGCTCGTGGACGAGCACCTCGTCTGCCCGAGGTGCGACGCAGTACGTCCTGTGATCTGCGCCGAGTGCGGCGCGACGGCCATGAAGGTGCTTCGAGCCGGTACTGCCCAGGTTGCAGAGGAGGTGTCGCGACTGCTCGGGGTGCCGGTGGCAGAGATGACGGCGGCGTCCGCCGAGGTCGATCTCTCACAAGCGCGATGTGTGGTCGGGACAGAGGCAGTGGTCCACAGGCTGCGAAAGACGAGGTTGGTTGTCTTCTTGGACGTCGACGCACACCTGTTGGCACCTAGGGCCGGTGCCGAGCTCGCCACACTTCGTCTCATCGGCCTGGCGGGCAGGTTGGTAGGAGGTCGACGGAGTGAGACCGCTGGTTCAGTGCTGCTCCAGACCCGCGCCGCCTCACACCCCGTCATCGAAGCGGCCAGAAGTGGCCATATCGATGGTGTCGTCGCCGAGGACCTCGAGATCCGCTCGCTCCTCGGCCTCCCACCTGTCCGGGCCTGTGCTGTCCTCAAGGGAGCAGGGGCGGACGAGCTCGGCCGCATGCTCTCCCAGCTGGACCTCGAGGTGAGGCCTCTCGGGGAGGATCGCCTTGCGGTCCTTGCACCGACCACCTCGCAGCTCTGCGATGCGCTGGCGACAGCAGGTCGGCCGAAGGAGCGGGTCACCGTGGCGGTGGATCAGGAGCCGGCGTGACGAGCGTGGCCGGTAGGATCGAGACGTGAGCAGCACCACCATTCGCACCTACGGCGACCCTGTGCTCAAGGTCTCGGCGCAAGAGGTCACCGACATCGACGGCCGTATCGCACAGCTCGCCGAGACCATGATCGAGGTCATGTACGCCGCGCCTGGCAGTGGGCTCGCGGCGAACCAGATCGGCGTGCAGCGACGGGTGTTCGTCTACGACATCGGCGACGGCCCGATGACCATCATCAACCCCTCGATCGTCGAGTCAGACGGCGAGTGGACCTTCGAAGAGGGCTGCCTCAGCGTTCCCGGGCTGTCGTGGGAGATCACCCGCCCCGATCGGGTGCATCTCGTCGGCTACGACCTCGAGGGCAACGAGATCTCGATCGAGACCGAGGAGTACGAAGGACGAGTGTTCCAGCACGAGCTCGATCACCTTGATGGCATCTTGCTGATTGAACGGCTCGACGAGGAGCAGCGAGCCGCTGCGAAGCGGCTGCTGCGGGAGCGGGCGATCGACCTCTCCGCTCGGCCTGACCCAGACGGCCTTGGGCTGTTGACCCGAGACTGACGGCCCCAATGGCGCGCCTTGCGTTCCTCGGCACGCCAGAGCTTGCCGTCGTGACCCTTCGTGGCCTCGTCGAGGCCGGCCACGAGGTGGCGATCGTCGTCTCTCGCCCCGACGTGCGCCGTGGCCGAGGAGGGGCGTCGATGCCGAGCCCGGTCAAGGCTGCAGCGGTGGAGCTGGGGCTCGAGGTGACCGATGACCTGAGCGCAGTGGGCGACGTCGACGTGGATCTCGCCATCGTGGTGGCCTATGGCCGGATCATCCCGACATCGCTGCTCGAGCGCGTGCCGATGGTGAACCTTCACTTCTCGCTCTTGCCCCGCTGGCGGGGAGCGGCGCCGGTCGAACGTGCGATCTTGGCTGGCGACGACGTGACCGGCGTGTGCGTGATGGCTGTCGCACCTGAGCTCGATACCGGCGACGTCTACGCCCGGGCGGAGACGAAGGTCGCGGACAAGACGCTCGTCGAGCTGCAGCTCGAGCTGGCCGAGCTCGGGACCACGCTGCTCGTCGACCTTCTCTCGGTCGGCTTGCCAGCGCCGGCCCCCCAGGAGGGCGAGATCACCTACGCGGCCAAGATCTCGCGCTCGGAGCTGTCGATCGATTGGACGAGCTCCGCTGAGCAGCTCCTCCGGATGGTCCGCCTCGGAGGGGCGACCGCCTCGTTCGATGGACGTCGGCTCATCATCCGCTCGGCGAGGGACGCTGCCCCTGTCGCTCGAGTACCGGGGACCCTGGTCGACCGCGTGGTGGCGACCGGTTCGGGTGGCCTCGAGCTTGTCGAGGTCCAGCCGGAGAGCCGCAAGGCGATGGCTGCTGCTGATTGGCTTCGAGGCCTCGACGCCCGTCAGCCGATCGTCTTGGGCAATGGCCCTGCCACCTAGGCTCGCTGCATGATGAGCACTCGCACCACCGCTGATCCTGGTCCCGCTGGCATGCTCAGGATCGCGCCATCGGTCCTCAGCGCCGACTTCGGCACGCTTGCCGACGCTGTCTCTACGGTCACCCCTGGCAGCGACTGGTTGCACGTGGATGTGATGGATGGACACTTCGTCCCCAACATCTCGATCGGACCCCCCGTGGTGGCGTCGCTCGCGGCCCACACCGACCTCTATCTCGACTGCCACCTCATGATCAGCGATCCAGGCGCCTACCTCGAGCCCTTCGCACGGGCTGGCGCGGATGGTGTCACCGTGCACGCGGAGGTGGGGGAGCTCGACCACGTGATCGCGGAGGCCAGGGCGCTCGGACTCCGCATCGGACTCGCCGCCAATCCCGACACCGAGTTCGAGGCCATCGACCGCTACCTCGACGCGGTCGATCTGGTGCTGTGCATGACCGTGTTCCCAGGCTTTGGTGGCCAGGCATTCATGCCCGAGGTGCTGCCCAAGATCAAGCAGGTTCGAGCAGCGATCGATGAGCGCGGTCTCGCCGTGGACCTCGAGGTCGACGGCGGTATCGATCTCGCCACCGCGCCTGTCGTGGTGGCGGCAGGGGCCAACGTGCTGGTCGCGGGCAGCGCTGTCTTCGGCGCTGACGACCCGCTCGCCGCAGCCGTCGCGCTCGCTGACGCTGCGCGGTCGTAATCGATCGGGAGAAGGGCGCGACCTGATGGCCGATGAAGCTGGCCTCGAGGAGCTGATGCGACGAGCGGTGGCGCTCGGCAGCGCGGTGCGACAGACGACCCCTCCCAACCCGTGGGTCGGTGCGATTCTCGTGCCGCAGGACGCGACGACTGAGTTCGCGGGAGCGACGGAGCCGCCTGGCGCACGTCACGCCGAGATCGTGGCGCTCGACGCAGCTGGCCGAGCTGCGCACGGCGCAACGCTTGTCGCCACGCTCGAACCGTGCAGTCACCATGGCCGCACCCCTCCGTGCGTCGATGCGATCATCGAGTCCGGCGTCACACGCGTCGTGGTTGGGGTCGAGGATCCTGACCCCAAGGTGGCAGGAGCGGGCATCGCTCGGCTGAGAGAAGCGGGCATCGAGGTCGTCGTCGGTGTCGCTGCCGCAGAGGTGGCTGCGTCGCTGGGTGCCTACTTGCATCACCGTCGAACAGGTCGCCCGCTCGTGGTGCTCAAGCTCGCCATGACCCTCGATGGAAGGACCGCCGCACGCGACGGCACGTCGAAGTGGATCACGGGCGAGGAGGCGAGAGCAGACGTCCATCACCTTCGCGCCGAGTCCGATGCGATCCTCGTCGGAGCTGGCACGGTGCGATCCGATGACCCTGAGCTCACTGCTCGGACCGACCCCCCGGCGCTTCGCCAGCCGCTGCGCGTGGTGCTCGGAAGCGCCCCTCGCGACGCCAGGGTGCAGCCAGCGCTCGAGATGGGCGGTGACCTTGGTGGCGTGGTCGATGTCCTCGGACAGCGAGGCATCCTCCAGCTGCTCGTGGAAGGTGGGGCCTCGGTCGCACACGATTTCGTCAGCGCTGGCCTTGTCGATCGGTTCGTCATCTACCTGGCGCCGGCGATGATGGGCGGCGACGATGGCGCGCCGGTGCTCAAGGGGCCCGGGGCACCATCGATCGACTCGCTCTGGCGAGGAGATTTCATCTCGGTGACAAAACTGGGCGATGATCTACGGGTGGAGGTGGTGGCCTGATGGCCTTCTCAACGATCGATGAGGCGATCCAAGCGATCGCAGACAAGAGGATCGTGATCGTCGTCGACGACGAGGATCGCGAGAACGAGGGCGACCTCGTCATGGCGGCTGAGGCGGCAACGCCTGAGAACATCGCCTTCTTCCTGGCCCACACCTCAGGGGTGATCTGCACGCCACTCGAACCAGAGCGAGCAGATGAGCTCGATCTGCCGCTGATGGTCGTGGCGAACACCGAGGCGCAGCGGACTGCGTTCACCGTCAGCGTCGACTACCGCCATGGCACGTCGACTGGGATCTCGGCCGCCGACAGGGCGGCGACCATCCAGGCCTTGATCGATCCGGCGACTCGACCGACTGATCTCAACCGCCCTGGTCACATCTTCCCGCTTCGCTACCGCCCGGGCGGCGTGCTCAAGCGCGCCGGGCACACCGAGGCCACCGTCGACCTGGCTCGGCTCGCTGGCCTCACGCCAGGTGGCGTCCTGTGCGAGGTGGTCACTGAGGACAAGTCTGGGATGGCGCGCCTCGAGGAGCTCGAGGCGTTCGCCAAGGTGCACGACCTGCCGATCATCTCCATCGCAGATCTGATCCGCTACCGCCGTCGGCACGAGAAGCTTGTGCGTCCTGTGGGGGAGGCGACGATCCCGACGCCTGTTGGCGAGTTCGAGGCCGTGGTCTACGAGTCGGTCCTCGACGGCGAGCAGCACATCGCGTTCGTCATGGGCGACGTCAGAGGCGCTGACGACGTGCTCGTGCGGGTGCACTCCGAGTGCCTCACCGGAGACGTCTTCGGGTCGCTTCGCTGCGACTGCGGGCCCCAGCTCAACGCAGCGCTCGAGCGGATCGCGACCGAGGGGACGGGTGTGCTCGTCTATCTGCGCGGCCACGAGGGGCGCGGCATCGGGCTTGGCCACAAGATCCGGGCCTACCGCCTCCAGGAGGAGGGTGCCGACACCGTCGACGCCAACATCGAGCTCGGTCTGCCTGTGGACAGCAGGGAGTACGGGATCGGTGCGCAGATCCTGGTGGACCTCGGCGTCACCACAATGCGATTGATGACCAACAACCCGGTCAAGTACGGCGGACTTGAGGGGTTCGGCCTCGACATCACAGAGCGCGTCGGCCTCGAATCGACGCCGACCGAGCACAACATCGATTACCTGCGAACCAAGCAGCAGCGCATGGGACATCTTCTCGGAGGGCTCGATGACGTCGTCGGATGAGACCCTGCTCGACCCTGAGCGACTTCGCGCGCTCGACCACGTGGTCGGGGCCAACCTCGAAGGTGCCCACGAGGGACGAGGTCTCAGGATCGGGGTGGCCTGTGGACGGTTCAACGGTGGCATAACCCAGCGGATGCTCGACGGCGTGATCGACGCCGCTGATCGGCTCGGCGTTGACGCCAAGGACCTTGTGGTGGCGTGGGTGCCGGGTGCCTTCGAGCTCCCGTTGTTGGCCAAGACCATGTTCGAGGGGGCAGGCGTCGATGCGGTGGTGGCACTTGGCGCTGTCATTCGAGGCGACACCGGCCACTACGACTTCGTGGCCGGCGAGTGTGCCAGAGGACTGCAGGACGTTGCGCTGGCGACCGGTCGACCAGTGATCTTCGGGGTCCTGACGACCGACACCGTCGAGCAGGCGCTGGTGCGCTCTGAGGCGGGTCCTGGCAACAAGGGCGCCGAGGCGCTCGAGACCGCTGTCGAGTTCGTTCGACTCCAGCGCACGCCTCCGCTGGGTTGAGCGCATCGGTCCTCGGTCCGATGGGCAATGATGGGGGAGTGCTGAATCTCGTCCTGCCAAAAGGGTCCCTCGAGCGCGCCACGCTCGAGCTGTTCGCTGCCGCTGATCTGACGGTCCATCGTTCAAGCGATGTCGACTACCGGGCATCCATCGACGATCCGAGGGTCGGCGAGGTGCGGATCCTGCGACCCCAGGAGATCCCTGTCTACGTGGCCGAAGGCCGCTTCGATCTCGGCATCACGGGTCGAGACTGGATCGAGGAGCGGGGTGCTGAGGTCGTGTCGCTCGGCGAGCTGAGCTACTCAAAGGCGACGTCGAACCCGATCAGGGTCGTCCTGGCCGTGGCTGGCGACTCGCCCTTCGACTCGCTCCAGGATCTCGCAGCTCACACAGGACGGCTGCGAGTCGCGACTGAGTACCCAGCGCTCACGACACGGGCGCTCACTGCCAGCGGCATCGATGCTGAGGTGTCGCTCTCCTACGGCGCGACCGAGGCAAAGGTGCCTGACATCGCCGACTGCGTGGTGGAGATCACCGAGACAGGCCGCGCACTGCGCGCTGCCGGGCTCAAGATCATCCACACATTGCTCACCTCGCGCACAGAGCTGATCGCCAACCCTGCAGCCGCAGCGGATCCTTCCAAGCGCCACGCCATGGGCCAGATCATGACGCTGCTGGCGGGCACGCTCGAAGCCCGCGAGAAGGTGCTGGTCAAGCTCAACGTGGCCACGGATTCTCTCGATGCTGTCCTCGCGGTGCTTCCGTCGCTCCGCTCGCCGACGGTCTCAGAGCTGTCGGGTGGTGCGGGCTTCGCTGTCGAGACCGTGGCGGCGAAGTCTGAGATCAACACGCTGATCCCGGCGCTCAAGGACAATGGCGCCACCGACATCATCGAGCTGGCGCTCTCCAAGATCGTGCACTGACATGTCGGCGCCTCAGATCGGCACCGTGACCATGTTCGATCAGGACAGGGCGATCGGCGTGGTGACCCTCGACGATGGGGCCGAGGTCGAGTTCCACTCGACGGCCCTGAGCGACCGAAGCCGAGTCGTTGCGATCGGGACCAGGGTGGCTGTCGAGGTGGTGCCGTGGCATTCGGGCTCGCAGCACTGCCGAGAGGTCGTCAAGCTCTAGGGGGCGTGGAGCTCCTCGTCGGTCGCCTGGGCGGCTGCGAGCTGGACCCATGCAAGGCGGAGCTGCGCCAGGCCCTCCTTGAGTGGCCCGGCCGAATCACCGAGCCGTTCCCCGAGGCCCTCGATCACTCCTGCCAGGGCGTCGACAGCCATCTGGGCCTCTGAGAGGCGAGGTGGCTGGAGGGAGAGGTAGACGGCAGCGAGCTCGAAGAGCCCGTAGCAGTGGTTCGAGATGACGACGGCTGGATCGGAGCCCGCAAGCTCGGCCTGGAGTCGTTCGAGCTCGTCGGCGGTGTCGGTGCTGGTGTCATCGGTCATGGGTGCTAGGTTAGATCCCTGTTCAACATCAAGCGGGGTGGTGCCGGAGTTGCCGGAACCCCTCCACCTGCCCACTGCGATAGAGAGTGCGGTAGGTCGAGATCGGATTCGCAGGTAGCGCTGCGCCTCCTCGTGCGATGCCATGGCGCTGACCGTCAAGTGACGGCAGCCCGGAAGCAAGGGAGAGGCCCCATAGTGACTGCCGGATCAGGTGACCATCGGATCAACGAGCGGATCCGAGTCCGAGAGGTGCGGCTCGTCGATCCCGACGGCCAGCAGCTCGGGATCAAGCCGCTCCCCGAGGCGCTCTCCATCGCCCGCTCCATGGATCTTGACCTCGTCGAGGTGGCGCCGAACGCCGCCCCGCCGGTGTGTCGGATCATGGACTACGGGAAGTTCAAGTTCGACGAGGCCCAGAAGGCCAAGGAGTCTCGCCGCAAGGCGGTGAACGTCGGCGTCAAGGAGATGAAGTACCGACCCAAGATCGGACCGGGCGACTTCGACACCAAGACCCGTCAGGTCGCCAAGTTCCTTGGTGAAGGTCACAAGGTGAAGCTGACGATCATGTTCCGAGGGCGAGAGGTCTTCCACCCCGAGCTGGGCAAGAAGATCCTGGACCGAGTGGCCGAGACCATCGGCGACGGGGCAAAGATCGAGGCCGAGCCCCGACTCGACGGGCGCAACATGACGATGGTGCTGGCACCGCAGAAGCGAGCCAAGCAGAACGACCACAAGCCACAGGCAGAGGCTGGCGAGACGGCTGTCGCCGTCGCAGAGCCGATCGCTGGTGACGAGACGACCACAGGAGAGGAATGACATGCCGAAGATGAAGACGCACAAGGGGGCGGCAGCCCGAGTCAAGGTAACCGCAAGTGGTCGCCTCCGCCGTCGCCAGCAGAACCGTGGCCACATCATGGAGAAGAAGTCCTCGGTGCGCACCCGCCGACTGGCGCGTGAGCTCGAGATCTCCAAGGCCGACGAAGGTCGCATCAAGAGGATGCTCGGCCGATAGCGGCCACGATCGGCGCAGGCGCTGATCGACGAAGAACTCAACACGACGACGAAGAGAAGGAGTTGAACGATGGCTAGGGTCAAGCGCTCTGTCAACGCTCGCAAGCACCACAAGGCAGTCCTTGAGGAGGCGAAGGGCCACTATGGCAACCGGAGCCGTTCCTTCCGCGCTGCCAACGAGTCGGTGCTCCACGCCAAGCAGTACGCGTTCCGGGACCGCCGGGCACGCAAGGGCGAGTTCCGAAAGCTGTGGATCCAGCGGATCAACGCTGGCGCCCGCGCGAACGGCATGAGCTACAGCCGTTTCATCGCCGGCCTCCACGCTGCTGGTGTCGAGGTGGATCGCAAGGTCCTCGCGGACCTGGCGGTCAACGACGAAGCGGCGTTCGCGTCGCTCGTCTCTGTGGCCGGCTCGGCCCTCGAGACCGAGGCCAGCTCCTGAGCGAGCCGCTCGGTCCTCGGAATCCCGAGGTCCAGCGACTTCGGCGACTCCTCTCCTCGCGTCGGAGCCGGCGCGAGGAGGGAGCCTTCGCCATCGAGGGTCCCGAGCTCCTCGCAAGCGCTCTCCGAGCGAACTGGGACGTCGAGCTCGTGGTCGTCGACCCAGCACGTTCCGCCGACGTGGCGGCGTCGTGCGAGGAGGCAGCGGATGCCGGCGTCAACGTGGCGATGCTGCGCTCCGAGGTGCTCGTGAAGATCAGCGATGCAGTCACCCCACAAGGGTGCGCCGCCATCGTCCGCAGCCAGGACCTGCACCTCGATGACGTAGGCGACGGTGATCTCGTCATCCTCGATGAGGTTCGAGACCCGGGAAACCTCGGCGCAGTCGTGCGCGTGGCCGAGGCCGCCGGTACGGCAGGCGTCGTGCTGACAGGCTCCTCAGCTGACCCCTTCGGCCCCAAGGCCCTGCGCGCATCAACAGGTTCGACCTTTCGCATCCCTGTCGTCGATGGCGGGGCGCTCGGCGACGTGCTCGAGGACCTCAATGCGCGTGGTGTGACTTCGTTCGCTACCTCGTCGCATGGCGGCGAGGACTTCTCCGCCGTCTCGTGGCCGCACCCGATGGCACTCGTCTTCGGCAATGAGGCCCATGGGCTCGCTCCAGCGATGCTGGAGCGATGCGAGCGTCGGGTCGAAATCCCGCTCGGGGGCCAGGTCGAATCCCTGAACCTTGCGGTCGCCGCCGGCATCCTTCTGTTCTCCTCTGCCCGACCGCTTCGGTCGACGAAGGCGCCGCAGGCACCCTCTACGATGCAGACCATGGCGGAGGGCGAGAACTGACGTGACTGGACTGGACCACGAGGCCCTCAGCGCCATCGTCACCGAGCTGACGGCAGCGATCCGCGCTGTCGACGACCTTGCCGGCCTCGACGAGGTCGTCGCCAGGGCGACAGCGAAGGACGGGCCGCTCGGGAGCCTCAAGCGATCGCTCGGTGGCATTGCAGACCTCGAGTCTCGAAAAGTCGCTGGTCGAGCCATCAACGACGCACTGGCACAGGTCACTGCGGCAGCGGATGCTCGTCGGGTGACACTCGCAGCGGCAGCTCGAGCGGAGCAGCTCGAGGCAGATCGGCTCGATCTGACCGAGGTCGTCATCGAAGATGTCCGGGTGCCGGTGGTGCGCGGGCACGAACATCTGGTCAGCCAGACGAGAGCCTCCCTCGAGGAGGTCTTCGTCGCCATGGGCTTCACCGTCACCGAGGGACCTGAGGTCGAGACGGACTGGTACAACTTCGAGGCCCTGAACCTCCCGCCGGGCCACCCGGCTCGAGACATGTACGACACGATGTACCTCGAGATCGGGGAGCCCGAGACCGTCCTCATGAGGACGCACACATCGCCCATGCAGATCCATCTCCTCGAGGCCGCAGTCGAAGCCGATGCGCTGCCGGTCCATGCCGCCATGGCCGGTCGCTGCTACCGACTCGACACTCCCGATGCCCGCCACCTCCCGGTGTTCCACCAGATCGAGGGTCTCGTGATCGATCGCGGCATCACCTTCGCTGATCTTGCTGGGGTGATCGAGACCTTCACCTCGGCCTACTTCGGACCTGACATCCACTCACGGCTCCGCCCCGCGTACTTCCCGTTCACCGAGCCCTCGGCGGAGTTCGAGATCACCTGCACCATCTGTCGAGGCGATGGATGTCGGACGTGCTCGCGCACTGGGTGGATCGAACTCGGCGGATGCGGCATGGTCGACCCCGCGGTCTTCGAGGCCGTCGGCATCGACCCGACAGAGTGGTCGGGCTTCGCCTTCGGCTTCGGTATCGACCGCTGCGCCCAGATGCGCCACCAGATCCCCGATATGCGGCTCCTGATCGAGAACGATCTCCGCTTCAACCGTCAGTTCTAGGAGGACCGTTGCGCACCCCGCTGTCGTGGCTCAAGGACTTCGCTCCATTCCCGGATGATGCCGGGCTTCTGCGCGCCACGCTCGATGATCTCGGTCTTGTTGTCGAGGAGATCGAGGTCGTCGGCGAAGGGTTGAGCGACGTGGTGATCGCCCGGATCGACGAGATCACTGCTATCGAGGGCGCTGACCGGGTCCGGCGAGTGGTGGTGGAGGCTGGAGGAGGTCCGCTCGAGATCGTCTGTGGCGCCACCAACTTCGAGCTTGGCGATCTGGTCCCGCTTGCCCCGGTGGGCGCGGTGCTGCCAGGTGGCTTCGAGATCGCGAAGCGAAAGATGCGCGGTGTGACCTCGAACGGGATGCTCTGCTCAGGGCGCGAGCTCGGTCTCGGTGATGACCATGCCGGGTTGTTGATCCTGACGCACACGGCGGCAGCTCCCGGCGAGCGGCTCATCGATGTGCTCCGCCTCGAGCCTGATGTCATCTTCGACGTGACGGTCGAAGGGAATCGGCCTGACGCGTGGTGCATCAGCGGGATAGCGCGCGACCTTGCGGCTCGTCTCAACCTTCCCTTCTCGTTCCCTTCGCTCTCCTCGATGCCGCTGCGCGGATCGGAGACCGCAGAGCGAGCTTCGCTTGAGGTCGTCGACACCCAGCTGAGTCCTCGCTTCTCCGTCGCGGTGGTTGACGGGGTCGAGGTCGGGGATTCACCGTCGTGGGTGGTCGAGCGACTCGAGAAGGCCGGGATGCGGTCGATCAACAACGTCGTCGACGCCTCCAACTACGTCATGCTCGAGCTCGGCCAGCCGAACCACCCCTACGACTTGGCAAAGGTCCAGGGTCCGGGTCTCCGCGTTCGGCGAGCGGCCCCTGGCGAGTCGCTCACCACGCTCGACGGCGTCGAGCGCTCCTTGGGTGTCGCGGGACGCAGCGTCGGTGATACCGGGACTGACGTGGTCATCTGTGATGCAGCTAATGAGATCCTCGGCATCGCCGGCATCTTGGGCGGGGCGACGAGCGAGATCGATGCGTCGACCACAACGATCCTCTTCGAGGCGGCGACCTTCGATCCGATCACGGTCACGAGGACAAGCCGTCGACTGGCATTGCGCACCGAGGCCGCAGCACGATTCTCCAAGGGGACCGATCCGGCGGTCCTCGAAGCAGCGATCGACCGATTCGGTCAGATCCTCGCCCTCAGCGCTCCTTCGGCCACCATGGCGCCATCGCCGCTCTTCGTGCCCGAGGCGCCACCCACGCCACTCGAGGTTGTTGCGCCGATCGACAGGATCAACGCCATCCTCGGGACGAGTTTTGAGGTCAGCGAGGTCGCTGGCCTGCTCGGCAGGATCGGGTTCGAGTGCGCTGTCGATGGTGACAAGCTCACTGTCACGGTCCCGACGAATCGTCCCGACATTAGGGCGGGCGAGCCTGGTGTGGCCGACCTGGCGGAAGAGGTGGCTCGGACATGGGGCTACAGCCGCCTGCCGAGGAGGACGCCGACCTGGCCGCAGCCTGGTCGACCTGGAGCGCGGCAGGCCGAGAGAGCACGTCTGCGACGGGTGCTCTGCGGCCTTGGCGCCACGGAGGCATGGACCAGCTCGCTCGTCGCGCCGGACCAAGCGCGATCGGTGGGCTTCGATGAAGAAGAGATCGTCGTCGCCAATCCGCTGACAGAGGGTGAATCACGCCTCCGGCGCTCGCTGCTCCCGGGCTTGCTCGACGCGGCTGGCCGCAATCTCGATCGGCGAGCAGATGATGTGGCCCTCTTTGAGATCGGCGCCACCTTCGTGCACCCGAAGAGCCTGCCGGGACGAACCTCGCGGGCTGGGGCGAGGGGGAGTGGTGAGGTCACGATGCCGGCTGAGTCTGAGCGCCTATCGCTCGTGCTTGCTCGAGATGGCGACGATGCCACCTCCGCCCTGGCAGCATTCTCGGCGATCGCTGACGCGCTCCGACTGTCCCGGGTCATCGTGGCAACACAGGATGAGGCGACGAGCCCTGCCCTGGCCGGCTTGCACCCAAGTCGTTCTGGCGTGCTTCTCGACAAGCGAACCGGCGCAGTGGTGGGCGTGGTGGGCGAGATCGATCCCGAGGTCGTCACCCTCTTCGCACCAGGAGCTCGTGACCGGCGACTTGGCTGGCTGGATCTCGATCTCGATGTGCTCTGGGACCCGGCCGCCGTGCTCCGGCGCCCGCTAGAGGCCGCACCCATCAGCCGCTATCCGTCAGCAGATCTCGATCTCGCCTTCGTCGTCCCTGATCCCATCTCGGTCGAATCGCTCCTCGACGCCATCGGCGAAGGCGCTGGTGAGCTGCTCGAGTCGGTGCGACTCTTCGACGTCTATCGAGGAGCAGGCGTCGACGACGGAGCAAGAAGCTTGGCAGTCCGTTGCAGGCTGGTCGCTCTTGACCGCACCCTCGATGACGCGCAGCTCGCAGAGGTGCGAGCTCGCATGGTCGGCTCCGCCGAGGCTCTGGGCTGTCGCCTCCGTTAGCTCACGGATCGATGGCGGCAACAGGCTCGCCATCGGCAGGTGTCGATCGTTGGGTGGCGAGCCATGAGCCGAGGATGATCAGCGGGAAGCCCAGCAACATCGCAGGCGTCACATGCTCGCCGAGCAGCACGATCCCAAGCAGGACGGCCACCGCGGGGTTGACGTAGGTCACGACGGTCGAGCGTGCCGGCCCCACCTCGACGATCAATGCGAAGAACACCAGGAACGCCGCCGCCGTGCAGACGAGGGCGAGCACTGCGATGGCGGCGACTGTCTCGTCGCTCACGTGTGACGGCAGGTGGGTGAGACCGAAGGGTGCGTAGAGGAGAGCGACGAGCGCGACGGATGCAGCCACGACCCCGGTGCCCGGCAGCTCCGAGAGCTTGGTGGCGATGATCAGCGGCCCGATCGAGTAGCCGAGGATCACGCCGCTCATCTGCACGATGCCGATCGTGTTGGAACCACCGAGGCTGAGGCCGACGAGCAGCGCAACCCCACCCGCTCCA